>Ga0315296_10000089_pt1 | contig 93915 bp, 90 predicted proteins | sample YL17G14_18_MG_FD_203921 | JGI IMG/M metagenome (GOLD analysis project Ga0315296, IMG submission 203921) | Sediment microbial communities from Yellowstone Lake, YNP, Wyoming, USA - YL17G14_18 | ecosystem: Environmental > Aquatic > Freshwater > Lake > Sediment | place: USA: Wyoming | collected... | reverse complement strand
CGGATGACGCGATGACGAAGCGCGTCCTGTGCAACGGGAGACAAACATCGGGTATCCTGACGGCTCACTACTCAGAATATAGCTCACATCTCTCGACATGTCAAACATTTCCTGCTCCGATTAGTAACAATGCTGGAGCCTTGTTTTTTGCCAAAAGCCCGCAGAGATTTTTCCCCTGGTCTGTTTTTACAGTCGCTCTTTTCAAGGACAAGAACGGCGTTGATATCATAGACAGAAAAGAGATCACAGGGGGACTTTTTGAGATTGTTGACCAAGTCATGGATTTCGTCAGATTGTACGCCAAAGTAGCGTACAGGTTCACAGGGAGGCCCCAAAGGGAGAATATTTATGAATACCCATTCGATTCCATACGGGAAGCCGTTATCAACTCGGTCATGCATAAATACTACTTTGAGCACGGCCACAACAACATCCTGAGGTTCCTTCCCGACAGGATACGGATCGAAAACTACTGGATGAAGCCTTCTCGTTTCATACTCGGCGAGACAGTGTTCAGAAGGAATAATGTGATCGCCGACCTTTTTGCCAGGATTCACTTCGGCGAAAAGATGGGGACAGGCTTCGAAAGGATAAGGGAAATATGCAAAAAGGAGAACGCCCCCTTTCCCCAGATAAAGTTCGATGAAAATTATTTCTATGTGACTTTCAAGCCGAGCCGTAAGTATCTGAAAATGTCCAGAACAGAGAAAATACAAAAAGAGCCGGGGATATTTTTAAATCAGCGGCAGAAAGAAGCCATGCAATATCTCGAGGAGAATACTTTTATAACAACCAAGATATTTGCAGATTTGGTAGGAGTGAGTGAAAGACAGGCCAGATACGATATAAATGATTTGATGTATAAAAAGGTGATTATGGCCGAGGGTTCGACCACAGCCAGGAAATATCGTCTTCGGCAAACTTCGGCAAACTTCGGCAAAAAAGGGAATAACGATGGGCAGTAGCTTTCATAGGGAAAAAGATAAGGGTCCCTCTCCCTTGATGGAAGAGGACAAAAGTGAGGGTGAAAATATTTATGAGATGTGAATTGCTTTTTAATTCACTAAAAGAGCGGGAAGACCACGCCCCAAGTGGGCCGAAAGCATGGATAAATTTGGCGTCCCCGATTACCCCTATGAATACAATATTGAAATAAAGAGATGAATTTCAAAGAAAAGATTATGAGGGAACCTGAATGAACGATCCGCTTCTATCATTAGCATTTTCTGTACATGCCAACAAGGGCGTCTTTGCCCTACTGATTGGTTCGGGAGTGTCAAGAACCGCTGGGATTCCAACTGGTTGGGAAGTTGTTCTGGACCTCATCCAGAAACTTGCCCATCTTAAACATGAAAACTGTGATCCAGATCCTGTGATCTGGTACAAGAACACATTCGGAAAAGAGCCGGACTATGCCGTTTTGCTTGATTCAATAGCAAAATCTCCCTCTGAACGCAGTCAGTTATTGAGGGGTTACTTTGAACCCTCTGAAGAAGAACGCAGCCAAAACATAAAGGTTCCTACTGTAGCACATAAGGCCATAGCTGAATTAACGGCAAGGGGATATATTCGTGTCATTGTCACGACCAATTTTGATCGCCTGTTGGAGAAGGCACTGGAGGCTGTTGGTGTCAATCCAACGGTCATCAGCACACCTGATGCAGCAGAGGGAGCTTTGCCTCTCCCGCATACCAAATGCACCATCATAAAAGTGAATGGTGACTACCTTGATTCACGCATAAAAAATACCCCTGAAGAACTTGGCCGATACGATAAGCGCATAGACCGTTTGTTGGACCGTATTTTTGACGAGTTTGGTCTTATTGTGTGCGGATGGTCAGCAGAGTGGGATACGGCGCTGAGGGCAGCGATTGAGCGATGCCGAAGCCATAGGTTTACGACCTTCTGGGCATGTAGAACAGAGCCAGATGGCCTGACAAAAAAGTTAATAGACTTAAGGCGAGCAGAGATCCTAAGAATTAAAGATGCGGACTCGTTCTTTCAGGAAGTCAAAGAAAAAGTATTTGCCTTGGAGGAACTGGAAAGACCACATCCGCAATCTACAAAAATAGCTGTTTCAACTCTGAAAAGATACATAGTTGATGATACAAATAGAATTCGTCTTCATGATTTAGTCATGCATGAGACGGAAAAGCTTTATGGTGAACTCAGTGAAAAGGATTTCCCCACGCAAGGCGTTCCATTTAGCGTTGAGGAGCTTAAAAGTCGCGTTCAGCGATATGAAGCCCTCACAGAGATCCCCCTTGCCTTAATGGTCAACGGATGCTATTGGGGAGGAGAAGCCCATGTAGGCTTATGGGTGAAGTGCCTTGAGCGGATCGCCAATTTGCCCAAAAGAGATGGATTAGTAGTTTGGCTAAACTTGAAATTATATCCTGCCCTCCTTCTTCTATATGGAGGGGGCATAGCCTCTATTGCCGCAGAAAACTATGGAGCTTTTTCGGCATTGCTTACCAAGACGAAGGTCAGAGATATTGGCGAAGAACAGCCTGCTGCACTTGCTTTGTACACTTGGGCGGTTATGGAAAATAAAGTCCCAAACCAATTGCCGGGAATGGAGAGACATAAAACACCCCTTAGCGATCATCTCTACGATATTCTTCATGCGCATTTTATAGAAATTTTGCCGGATGACACTCATTACTCAAAATGCTTCGACAGATTCGAATATCTGCACGGCTTGGTCCATGTTGACCTAAGAGAAAAACAGTCTGGGAGATTATGGGGGCCCGTAGGGCGTTTTGCCTGGAACTACAGGGATTACGGCACAGGCGGCATTATGAAAAAAATCGAATTGGAGGCCAAAGAAGCAGATGAAAAGTGGGCTCCATTACAAGCTGGTTTATTTGACGGTTCAGTCGTAAGGTCTCAACAAGTCAAAACAGCTTTCGACCAACTCCTTAAGAGTACAAATTGGTGGTTGTAAGCATGGAAATGAGAGGAGATCAAAAATTCGTTTATGAAAGGGTAGAAAGAATACCGACGGAGTGGAAGGTTAAAGAATTATTGGAAATTGCCAATATAAACAAAGAATATCAAGATCCCATCAAGGAATACCCAGAGAAAAAGTTTTTTTATTTAGATATTGACTCTGTTGAAAATGGGTCCGGAAAAATCAGGGGTGCCAAGTCAACCATAGGAAAGGAGGCTCCATCGAGGGCGAGAAGAATCATTCATTATAACGATGTAATAATGTCAATGGTTCGTCCATATCTAAAAGCTTTTGCTATTATACCAAGAGAATTTGACAATCAGATTTGTTCTACGGGTTTTGCAGTTATTTCATGTGACGAAAAAAAGGTATTGCCTCATTATCTGCTATATGCTCTTTTCACAAAATCTGTCATGGAACAATGTAACAAGATGATGGTAGGGGGGCAGTATCCTGCTCTCAACCAAAGTCAAGTTTTAAAAATTAGAATTCTTTGTCCGCCTCTACCAGAGCAGAAGAAGATTGCGGAGGTATTGGGGACGGCGGATAAGGCAATAGAAAAGGTAAATGAAGCTATAGAGAAGACACAAAGGCTCAAGAAGGGATTGATGCGGAGGTTGTTGACGGAGGGCATAGGGCATACGGAGTTTAAGGAGACGGAGATTGGGAGGATACCGAAGGAGTGGGATGCTGTGAAGCTTGGAGATATTGCTTTAGACCTTATGGGCGGTGGGACTCCATCCACTTCGAATGAAAGTTATTGGGATGGAAATATACCATGGATGACCAGCGCTCATATAAACGGGAGAGAGGTTATTACCGGACAGAGATATATAACACAAGAGGGGCTGAAGAATAGTGCCACTAATTTGATTCCAAAAGGCAATTTACTCATTGCATCAAGGGTGGGTATTGGAAAAGTAGCTGTAAATAAGATTGATATCGCTATAAGCCAGGATTTAACCGGAGTGGTTATAAATAAAGAGAGGGCCATTCCTGATTTTCTTTATTGGAATTTTGCTAATAACGAGAGAAAGCTAAAAACCTTGGCGCAAGGGAGCACTATAAAGGGTATATTGCGAGAAGATTTAAGCAAGTTAAAGCTCCCTCTCCCCAACATTCCTGAGCAGAAAAAGATTATGGGGGTATTGGGGGCGGTGGATGAGAGATTAGAGTTGTTAAGAAAAAGAAAGGAAAGGTTAGAAAAGATAAAAAGGGGGTTGATGGAGGACCTACTGACGGGAAGGAAGAGGGTGAGGATGTCATGAATAACGGGAAAATACGACATTTATGGTGGAAAGGTTATAATGATGCCAGGAGGCGCAAATGAACGAAATGAGAAAATTACCCGCACCTTTGCGAAAAAAAGGAATAGCAGAGAAGTTGGCCAGGGTCTGTGAGCAAAATGATATTACCCTTATGGCAATATTTGGGTCCTTTGTGAGGGGGGAACAAAAAAAGAGGAGCGATATTGATATCGCAATAAGATATGCAGATGGAAAACCGAAGTCTCTGTTTGATTTGGTAGAATTACAAGAAAAATTAAAATCGCTTTTCGGCAGGAAGGTTGATCTTGGAGAGCTTGATACGATAAGCCCCTATGTCATTGATTATGTACGAAAAGAGATGAAGGTAATTTATGAAAAAAGATAGACCATATCTTCAGCATATATACGATGCAATATGTGACATAGAAAAATTTTTCGAGAATACGACAAGAGACTCATTCTTTAAAAACAAGGAAAAACAATATGCTGTCATAAGAGGAATTGAAATTATTGGTGAGGCCTCAAAGAATATCAGTAAGGAGTTGAAGGAACACTATCATAAGATCCCCTGGAAAACGATCGCAGGCACCAGGGATATACTTATTCATAAATACTTCGGCATAAAAGTGGATCGTGTCTGGGAAGTGGCTCAGGGGGATCTTCCCAAACTTAAAAATCAAATCGCCGAAATATTGAAAGAGATTGATAAGAAAGCATAATCAGATTGCTTCGCTGTCGCTCGCAATGACGGGGGGATTGCTTCGTTCCTCGCAATGACACCGTTCTTTTTCTGGCGGACTCGCAATGACGGAATGTATGAGAGATTGCTTCGTCGCTGCGCTCCTCGCAATGACAGGGGGGATTGCTGCGCTCCTCGCAATGACACCGTTCTTTCTCTGGCGGATTCGCAATGACGGAATGTATGAGAGATTGCTTCGTCGCTTCGTTCCTCGCAATGACGGGGGGATTGCTACGCTCCTCGCAATGACACCGTTCTTTCTCTGACGGACTCGCAATGACGGAATGTATGAGAGATTGCTTCGTCGCTTCGCTCCTCGCAATGACAGGGGGAATTGCTGCGCTCCTCGCAATGACAGGGGGAATTGCTGCGCTCCTCGCAATGACAGGGGGGATTGCTACGCCTCGCAATGACAAGTAAATTTTCTGAAAAAAGTCTTGTAGAGGATTATTTCGTCAAGAAGCTTGGGGAGACGGGGTGGAGGTTTGTGCCGGCAGATGAGCTGGAGAGAGAGAGCTATGCGGAACCGCTGCTCGTGCCCAATCTCGTGAGGGCCCTGGAGAAGATCAATAAGAGTATCGGGATCGGGGATGAGGAGATTACTAAGGTTGTCAACGAGATCAAGCTCACGGGCACGGGAATAGAAGGGGCCAAGCGGATATTAAACTTTTACAAGCTCGGGGTCCCTATCAAGTTTGAGGAGGAGAAGGTCGTCAAGTATGTCAAGCTCTTTGACTATGAAGACACTAAGAGCAACGAGTTCATCGCCTCACGGCAGGTGTGTTTTGACGGGAAAGAGAGGATCAGGGCTGACATTATCCTCTATGTCAATGGCATTCCCCTTGTCAATATAGAATGTAAGAACCCTGTCAGTATTTCCGAATCCTGGTTCAATGCCTACAGGGATATTAAATCCTATGAAAAAACTGCCCCCGAGCCTTATAAGTATATCCAGATCGGCATGGCTGCCGAGAGCCAGGCAAGGTATTTCCCCATTGTTCCCTGGCGAGATGAGGTAAAGACACAGGAGTGGCGGGAGGAAGAGAAAAATCCCATTGACTCTATCCTTGAGATGCTCTCTCATCCTATCCTGCTGGACATAATCAGGAATTTCCTATTCTTCAGGATAGAGCGAGGTGAGTCCACAAAGGTTATTACGCGCTATATGCAATACAGGGCCGCAAACAGAATAGTGAAGCGTGTCCTCGGGAACCTGATGGAGAAGGAAGTGAAGGACAAGGGGCTTATCTGGCATTGGCAAGGAAGTGGAAAGACCCTAACCATGATCTTCGCGGCCAATAAGCTCTACTATATGAAGAAACTTGAGAACCCAACGATATTTTTCATCGTAGACAGGATTGAGCTTGAGGATCAGCTCTATAAAGAATTCAATTCCCTGGATATTGTGAAGCCCGAGATTATCGGTTCCATAGAGGAGCTTCGGGATGTCCTAAATCACGATGATTATAGGGGCAAGAGGGGGATTTTTATTACCCTCATTCATAAATTCAGAAAGGAAGAGCTTGCCGATGTGAACAAGGAACTTGCTGATATCTCCAGTCATAAAGAAACCATCATGACCAGAGAAAACATCGTGGCCTTTGTGGACGAAGGACATAGGACCCAGTATGGGCTTCTTGCAGCACAGATGAAGAATATTCTTAAGAATGCTTTCTTCTTTGCCTTGACAGGGACACCTATTTCCAAAAAGGGACGGGACACCTACCTTGAGTTCAGTTATCCCCCGGCAGAGCCCTATCTGGATCGGTATTTCATCACTGACTCAATCAGGGATGGTTTCACGGTAAAGATCGTGTATCAGCCCAGGCTTGAGGGAGAGATCCATTTGAAAAAAGACATGCTGGAGGCCTTTCTGGAAACGGAGTTCGAGGAACTTCCAGAGGAAGTCAGGGGGCCAGTTGAGGAAAGGATCAAGAAAAGGATGGATGCAATCAAGCTCTTCCTTGAGAATCCAGAGAGGATCAAGGCAATCGCCGAGGATATAGCAAAGCATTTCAAGGAGAATATTGATGGGAGGTTCAAGGCAATGGTTGTGGCCGGAAGCAGGAAGGCATGCAATCTCTATAAAAAGGAATTGGATAAATACCTCCCGGATAAATATTCAGAGATTGTAATGACTATTGGGGATAAGGAGGAAGAATATCAGCTTTTAGCAGCGGAAGCCCGCGAAAAGTATGGGGATAAAGAATGGGACGATATTCGGAAAGAGATTGTGGATAAATTCAATGAGGAGGAGTTTCCAAAGATTCTCATTGTGACAGAGATGCTCCTCACAGGTTTTGATGCACCAATTCTCCAGGTTATGTATCTGGACAAGCTCCTTAAGGAGCACAGGCTACTCCAGGCAGTGGCACGGACAAACAGGCCATTCAAGGATGTGAAGGAGGCAGGATTGATTATTGATTATGTGGGAATCCTGAAGGAGTTCAAGAGGGCCTTTGAAATGTATAGCAAGGATGATATCAAAGGTGCGCTCTTTGGCTTTGACAGCATCAAAGAAGATTTTGTTGCCCTTGTAAAGGAGCTTTGCAGCATGCTTGCTCATGTACCAAGGAATTATGAAAGGGAATCCCTGTTGAGAGCCATAGAATCTCTTACCTCTGATGATGCTAAGAAGAAGGATTTCGTTGAAGGTTATAGAAAACTCAGGAAGACATTTGAGCTTCTTGGGCCGGATGAGGTCAAGCTTGAATACTTTGAGGATTACAAGTGGCTCTCTGCAATCTATACCTACTATATGAAGGTCGTGGTGCAAAAGGACGTTGACGAGGACTATGTCCAGAAATACTACGAGAAGACCGTCCGATTTATCCATAAAACCACAGAGATAGAAAGGCTCAATAGAGACCTGCCGGCCATTGCCTTTGATGGGGAGTATCTGCAGAAGCTGGATAAGAGGGTCAAGGACAGGAAAGAGAAGGCTGCCAATATCCTCTTTACACTCAACAGGCTTGTCCTTGTTGAAAGGCATATGAACCCCATCTATGAATCCCTGGTTGAAAAGGTCGAGAGGCTTCTTACGCTATGGAAGGAGAAGACCAGGGATTACGAGGCGATCTATGCAGAGGGCGTGAAGACACTCGGGGAGATTGATGCCCTTTCACAGCGGCAGAAATCCCTGGGCTTCTCAGATCTTGAGTATGCACTCCTGCTGACTCTTGAAAGAGAGGTGGACATAGAGAATGACCTGGTGAAGGAGGTTCAAGAGCTTTCTCAGGGGCTGAAAAATTATATGTTCCCCGGCTGGTTCACTCAGATGAGCGTTAAGAAAGGGGTGGAGAGAGAGATACGAAGGTTCTCCAGGGGGCTCAAGGGCAGGTTTCGTCTCTCTTTGGACGAGATGAACAGTTTGCACGAGAAGCTTATGGAGAGTGTAAGGAACTATGGGACACAATAGACAGGACAATAGCGATTGCTTCGCTTCGCTCGCAATGACAAGAAATCTCGTGGATAGCGATTGCTTCGCTTCGCTCGCAATGACAAGGAATCTCGTGGATAGCGATTGCTTCGCTTCGCTCGCAATGACGGGAATAATATTAAAGACGAGATTGCTTCTCAGCCGGAGGCTGATCGCAATGACAGGGATGGGGCGATGGCAATGATTAGGGCGCCGTATGAGGTGTCATACAGGGATATTAAATATCCGAGGATGGAATTAAGGACGGGGAGGCTCCATCTTATCCTTCCTCCAGGGCATGTCCCCGATGTGCTTGTCAAGAAGCATAAGACATGGATCTCTCAGAAGGAGGATTTTATAGAGCGATGCCTGAAAGAATCCTCTCTCAAGAAGATAGCTAAAAGGACAGATGCTGAATTCAAGGAATTGCTTGGTGCAGGAATTGCGGCATCATCCCAGCGGCTTGGGGTGAAGGCCCGCAAGGTCTTTATAAGAAAAATGAAAACAAAATGGGCAAGCTTGAGTCCCAAAAGAAACCTGACCGTCAATACCCTTATGAAATATCTTCCCGCTTCTCTGCTGAAATATGTCATCTTCCACGAGATGGCCCATCTTATAGAGAAACGGCACAATGAGAGATTCTGGGGGATTATATCCCGGGTATTTCGCGATTACCGGAGACTGGAATTGGACCTATTTGCTTATTGGTTTAAGGTCAATGAGCGGCCTTCTTCGCCATCTCCTCTTCAATCTCCTTAATCAACTTTTCTGCAACCGCCTTGTCCCATATGGCCCAATCCGCATAATAAGTTGGGTGTTCTATTGTGAACACCTTCTTTGCAGTTCCAAGTGCGTCTGTATATCTCTCCTGTCTAAAGAGGGTTTCAGCAAGATCGCAGTATGCAAGGGAATAATTGGGATCCATCGCTATTGCTTTCCTTTGGTAATTCTCGGCTTTCTTCAGACTCCCTCCGAACAGGGTTGGAAGCTCGCAGTAAAAGGCGCCAAGTCCGTCAACGATCATCACTTCTTTGGGGTCAAGCTCATATGCCTTGAGGATGTGTTTTCTTATCTCCGCGATTGCAATGATGTTGTTGAAAACATTCTTTAACTGCTGGATCCTCCCCATGTTCGCAAAATACCAGAAGTGCGCCTGGGCGGATTTATCATCTATCTTCAGGGCCTTCTTAGCCCATTCCTTGCCCTTTAAATACGCCCCTTCCCTTTCTTCCTTGTTCTGGGGAATATCGTCTCCATAAGTGAGCCAGGCCCTTGAGAGCAACAGGAGTGGTTTTATATCTTTGGGATCCTGTTGGAAGGCCTCCTCAAAAATCTTCATGCTTTCCTGTATGCGCGACAGGTCTTCGTTATAGGAGAAAAACAGCTTTTCTCCTTTTGCGAGGAGGTCCTCAGCGCTGCCTGCATACAGGAGTGCAGGAAAAGAGATCAATACTGCTGCAAGAATTCCCTTTCTTATCAAGTCAAAGTTCATTCTCATCGCGCCCGGCCTTGGTGAATTCCTTTTTGTATAATTCCTCAGCCCAGTTTTTATATATGATATTCTCAGGTGCAAATTCAGGGGCTTTCTCAATGGGAAAGTTCATTATCCATTCCAGCTTCTTTCTCGCATCTTTAAATCTTCCCATTCTTAAATATGACTCGGCCATATAAAAATATGGTTCAATGTAATCGGGGTTTATCTCAATCGCCTTGTTATAGAAATAAACTGAATCCCCAAGGTCAATATCTGCAACCTTGCGGATGAGCCACGGGAGCGCCCATATAAACCTTCCCCAAAATCGGTATGTCCCCCCGTAATGGTATTTTATGTTCTTTGCAGCAACAACGTTCAATCCCTTTAATGACTCACCGATCTTGAAACCTCCCAATAGAACACCCCTAACGATGGTTAATTCTCCATGACAGGTTACATGCCAGTAGTTTCCTTCAAGAGAATCCGGATCCAGCTCTTTTGCCTTATTTGCCGTCTCCATGCATTTACTAAGCAGTTCTATCCTTTTTTTCCTCTCCTTTTCAACGAAATATCCTGCAAAATAATAGGCATAGGATAGTTTTATCCAGTATTGCTCGTTGCGGGGCTCCAGGGACAGGATCTTCTGATAAACATCAATGAGTGCATTTAAGTCTTCAGGGTTGCCCCTCTTTTCAAACAATGCCTGCTCTTCCTTCTGGAGATCCGAGATCCCCGCTTGTGGCTGGGACAGAAGCAGAAAAGAAAATACAAGTATTGTTATTCCCATGATTGGGGGAGTTCAAACGCCAGGCGCAAGGTCGAGAATTTCATATACATTAATGGGTTTTGCCTTCCCTTTCACGCTCACAGGGGGTAATTGAGTGGCCTTGACCTTGTCCTTGATGATTGCATAGGTGAATTCGCTCACCATGATCTGTCCCTTCGTAGTCAGGCCCTGAATACGCGATGCAAGGTTCACTGCATCTCCGATGACAGTGTATTCCATGCGCTTGCTGGATCCAATGTTCCCGGCAATCACATCCCCTGTATTGATCCCGATGCCGTTATCAAATTTATCAATATCCCCTGCAAACTTCCGTCCGGTCTCCTTCCAATGCTCCTTCAATTCTTTGAGCTTCTTCTTCATCCCTACCGCTGTCTTCACTGCCCTTAGGGCATCGTCATCGTGGGAGAAGGGGGCGCCGTAGAGTGCCATAATGCAATCCCCCATGAACTTGTCCAGTGTTCCCTCAAACTTAAAAACCTCCTCTGTCATCACCGTGAAATACTCGTTGAGAAGCTCCACAACATCCTTTGGTGCCATCTTCTCCGAGAATGTCGTGAACCCCCTGATATCGACAAAAACAATCGTCACCTGCTTGTGCTCTCCCCCCAGGGCCAGCTCTCCCTGCTCGCTTAAAAGCTTGTTCACTAAGGGGGCAGCAAGGTAACGCTGGAGATTGGAACGGATCCTCTCCTCACGCCTGATCTTCTCGTATAGCCTGGCCTGCTCGATGGCAATAGATGCCTGGGTGGCAAAGGCCGTTAGGAAATCAAGCCCTATGGAATCAAACAGACCTGATGAGGGCTGGCCGTCCACATAGATGACACCTATGGTCTTTTGGTCCTTTGTCCTGAGAGGAACACACATGACAGACCGGATGCCGTGAAGGACCACGCTCTGCTGTTCCTTGAACCTTGGGTCAAGGGTGGCATCCACTGTCAGAACAGGTTCGCCTCCAGCAGCAACCCTTCCTGCAATGGTCTGAGAGATGCCCCTCTGGACCATGCTCTTGATATCGGCATCCATATTCCTTGCAACCATGGGAACGAGCTCTTGAGTTTTCTCCTCCTTGAGCATTATGAAGCCCCTCTCGGCACGCACAACCTTCATTGCCATTTCCATAACCATATTGAGAAGGATCTTGAGATCGAAGATAAAATTGATGACCTTTCCGATCTCGTATAGGGTAGATGCGATCTGCTGCGACCTCTCCATTTTAACAAGATCCTCACGGATCTCCTCCAGGTCCTTTTCTACAGTCATGAAATCAGCGGAGAACTCCCTTGTCTCCATATCCTTTGTGCTCTTTCTCAGGTCCTTCTGGAGCAATGTAAGCCTTTCTTTAGTGGATTGGATCTTTCTCATGCTGGAGGATTCTTCCTTTGTCTTGATAATGGACTTGATACTATCCACTGTCGCCTCATCAACAAAGGTCAAGGAGAGGCCCGTTCCAAACCTGACGGAATCCCCGTATTTGATCTCCCTTTCCGTGATCCTTTCTTCGTTCACAAATGTTCCGAACGTGGAATTGTTGTCTGCGATAAAATATCTATCTCCCTTTTTATCAATGGTTGCATGGTAGCGGGAAACGAATCCGTCGAAGAGGACAATGTCGTTATCGGGCCGCCTCCCGATCGTGATCCTGTCCTTAGTGATCTGGTGCTGGACGACCTCTCCTGACTCAGATTGTTGAAGTAGGATGGGCATATATTAAGCGTTAATACTCTATCAAAAATCCTATCATATAAGCAAGATTTTCCGAATACCTCAAGCCGTTTCTTTTGTGCGAAATATCGTTAAAATATTGGTAAATAATGCAGGTCCTCCTGATAAACCCCTGGATTGAGGATTTTTCGGCATTCGACCTGTGGGCGAAGCCCCTTGGACTTCTCACAATTGGAGGGATCCTCGTTGAAAAGGGTGTAAATGTCCATATGGTTGACTGCCTCGGCGAGCGTTCAAAAAGGCGGTCTGATGGAAGGGGAAAATTCAATGAGGAGGTCATCGCCAAGCCTAAACCGCTGGCCGGGATACCGCGCTTCTTCAGGAAATTCGGGATCACAACGGATGAACTCCTGTCCAGGCTCAAGGCAATTCCCCAACCTGACGCCATCCTCGTAACATCAGGCATGACATACTGGTACCTCGGTGTCCTTGAAACGATCAGATCAGTCCGGAAAATCTTTCCCAAAACCTTGATTGTTCTCGGCGGGATTTATGCAACCCTTTGTTCTGAGCATGCAAGAAAAACATCCGGGGCAGATGTGATTATTGAAAGAGATGATCTTGGCAAGCTCTTCAAAATCCTCGGACTGGGCGGGTCGCCTTCGGAATTTCAAGATTTTCCACATCCTTTTATTGCCACTGAGAAGAGTGAAAGCGCTGCACTCATCACATCGCGAGGCTGCCCTTTCAGGTGTTCATATTGTGCATCTCATCTGCTCAACCCGAAATACGAGAGGAGAACCGCCAAGTCGGTCAATCAAGAGATAGAGGAATGGTTCAGGCAGGGAATAAGGCACGTTGCCTTCTATGACGATGCTCTTCTTTTCTCATCCGAGGATCACATAGTTCCTATTCTCAACAAGGTGATTGAAAAGGGCTGCGACTGCAGGTTCCATGCCCCGAACGGGCTTAATATTAGGGGGATTACGCACAAACTGGCAGTATTGATGAAAAAAGCAGGTTTTGAAACTATAAGGCTTGGGTTTGAGTCCTCATCCCGTTCAACACAAATGAAGACCGGGGCAAAGGTTTCCAATGATGAGTTCCTTGAGGCTATCAAAATTTTTCATAAAGCAGGTTATCAATCAGACGAGCTTGGGGTTTATATCCTTGCAGGGCTGCCATTGCAGGATGTTGGAGAGGTTGAGGAGAGCATAGAGTTCGTAAAGCAATCAGGGGCACGGCCGCTGATAGCAGAGTATTCTCCCATACCCGGGACAGGGCTCTGGGAAGAGGCATGCAAATCGTCACCCTTCCCGCTAAAGGAAGAGCCCCTTTTCCACAACAACACCATCCTCCCATGCAGGTGGAAGGGGTTCAAATACGATGACCTTCAGAAGATAAAGGACCTCAGCCGGACTCAGTAGGCGCCCCTGCCGGTGAATATTATCGGGACACTCTTGAGGAGTATGGTGAGATCAAGGATGAAGGAGCGGTTCTTGATGTAGTAGAAATCATATTCAAGGTTTTCATGGAGGGGAAGGTCCTTCCTGCCAAGGATCTGCCAAAGCCCCGTGATCCCCGGCTTCACCGCAAGCCTCTTGCGCTGCCAATCCTCGTATTTGTCAACAATGAAGGGCATCTCGGATGCATAGAGTCATTCTCATCTAATATTTAGTCATAAAATCAACAAGTTATAAATACTTTAAAATTAATAATGCCTGTGGTAATGTAGAGCAGTTTTAGGATGTGTATGCAAAGGTATCATTTCGTAAATAAAAGTCATGAGGGAGAAACCCCGGCATTTCAATAAAGTGCACGGGGTTTTTTAATTTTTGAAAGGAGGGACACAATGGTAAAGAGCTTTTGGAAAATAAGCAGCTTTTTCGTTATCGTTTTCTGGTCTTTCTCACTCTTTGCTTCTGAGCTTACCCCCGAACAAATCAACTATTGGAAATCATTTCAGGAAAAGTATGGTCAAGAATGGATAATGAGCTGGGATTCTGCTACTTCTACCCCAAAAACAATTTTTGGAGGTCGCTTCAGCGGTTCAACATATGCTCCCCTTAGAAGACATTCTTCGATAACAGGGCGGTCCTTCTCCCAAAATCCCTACTGTCTTCCGCCACCCGAGCCTGAGTCCCCAGGAATTCTCACTCCTCAGCCCCAGGATAAGGTTAAGGTTATCTCTTTTGAAGCTAATCCCTCTATTATTTCTCCAACTAATGATGGAGTCAGGGATTCCCTAACCTTCAGTGCTACCGTTGCAGTGCGCCCTACCAATGCCCTTCAACCACAGAGGCTTCCAAACGAGCCAGATAATCACCATGAGTTCTTCCTCGTCTATACTATTGAGATAACCCAGAGCACATCAACAGTTATGAAGCTCAGCAGTGAGGTGCCTATTGTCCTCCCACTTCGCCGCGGAGGAGCAAATATGTGGTTTGAAGTTCCTTTCCCTATTCCCTGGGACGGGAAGACTTCCTTGGGAAAAACACTTTCTGATGGGGCATATAATTATACTTTGACTGTGGATTTCATTCGTCGCTACACTGGTCCAGGAGGGAAACAGGCCCAGTCTATTGTTCAAACCATCGGAACTGCAAAGACACTTCCTGGAACTCTGGTTATAGATACCTCGGCTCCCCAAATTGCCATTCTCTCTCCACAAGACAATGAAATTCTCACTACACGAACTCCAGAGATCGTTGTAGAGTACTGCGATCACAACTCAGACCTCGAGCTTGCCTCATTTTCTGCCTCCTTAAATGGTAATGACATTTCAGACCAATTCAATGTATCTGTTTTAAGTGCTTCTTGGAATGGATATCCAGAGCTTCAAGACGGAGCCTTCGGGCTTGTTGTAAAGATTATGGATCAGGTGGGTAATGTAGGGAAAACTGGAGTGCGCTTCTCTATTCTTTCTGGCTCTGCACAGACACAATATCAGACAGCCTTTGCCTTCCTTCAAGCCCTAGCACCTTTATATGGTTTCCCTTCGGATCTGCATGATCTTGATATATCTGATTACAATACCATTGCAGCTCCTCCACCATATATTATTGATAGTGACGTTGCAAAACTTATTGGTCATCCTGTGGACATGAGCACCCGGGCAGCTTCATATCTCAATTTTCAACAGGTTGTCAATGGCCGTAAGGTCTTTAAAGCGATTCTCACAGTGTCATTAGATGATCAGGGGAACCCCACGGATATTTTTGGCGACTACTTCAATGATATCCCCGGGGATCTTCCAACCATGCCGACCATTGATTTCCCCACTGGATTACAAATTGCACTTTCTGACCAGAACGCCCAGGCTTCTGACCTTATTCGTCCTGCCACCTCAGAACTCTATATTTTTAGAGACTCTCAAAGAAAGTATCATCTCGCAGGGATGATCAATTTGTCTCTACCAGAGGAGAAAGGTGGTTTCTGGCTTTATATTATTGACACTCAGAATGGCTCAATCCTCATTAAAACACAACTTCGTCTTTCCAACTATATCACCGGAAATGGAAGTGCCTATGAGGCTTGCGGAAATGGAGTTTTATCATCATCAGTCCCCCTTGACTATCTTATTGATGGCGGACACTGCCAATTTGGCATCTGTAATGCTCTGTATGGAAAATATGCAGGGATCGTAGATAACCTTCTTCCTTTCAAAGACAGGGTCCTTTGGAACGCTTCCAATGCCTATTATTTCAACCCAGACTCTCCTGATACAAACGAGCAACTCCGTTTCAACGAGGTCAACGCCTATTACAATATCACCCGTTCAGCTCAGTATTACCTTAATAGATACGGCTATGAGCTGGACAAGCAAAGCGGAGCTCCTTATACAGAGATCCAGGTTAATAAACCTAATTCTGATTGGTCTGGCCATACAAGTATAGAAGGTACAAATTCATGTTGGATAGACCATGCCCTATGGGGAAGTAGTTGTTCTGGGGGATTCTCCGTAGACATATATCTTTATATGGATCCTCCAACAACTCCACCCTATATATATTATTCTCGAGATCTCGAGACTGCGTTCCACGAATATAACCATGCTGTCCATTACAACCTTGGTGGGTTTTGGCGCTGGGGACATACAGAAGCATACGATGAAGGGGATGCACAATTTTATGGAGCATTCAAGCTCCTTGATATGGAATCATCGTGCCCTTACTTCGGAGGTATTGTTCCCTTTGTATATCCTTTTGATTACGATAAAGTCCCCTGTGGGAGGCTACCTGCTGGAGATTCTCACTGCAATGGCCTTTTCTGGACGTCTCCTCTCTTGAGAATGAGACAATGGGCGGTAGATAATGGTGGAAATACAGGCCCTGTCTATGATAACGCCTTTCACGCTATCCCCAGAATCGGACTAAGTTTTGACTTTCACAAAGGCCTCCTTGCTCTTCTCGCCGCTGAGGACAATACTCGGCGAGGGACCAAAGTATTCTTTTACGATACACTGGCATCCTTTGCACAAAATGGTATTCAGGCCCCTGATGTGTTTGGGAAAACCACAGGGATTGCTATTGTGCGTTCGAAGAATTATATATATGACTTTGAAAGTTCCAGTGACCTTGGGCAAAATGAAATTGCCTTCGAAATATTTGCAGGAAGCAATACAGTGTATGAATTAAAAATAGCCACAGATCCGTCACTACTTGACTACACATATCCAACAGTAAATAACTTTTATATTACTATAGGCAGTCTGGATGAATTGGATGAACTTATTCCCTGGTATGGTTCTATCCCGGATCAGCCAACCAATCGAAATAAATCCGGCAATAAAAGCTTAAAAATAAAATTGTCTTATTTGTATACATTTGACCCCAATTTTGGGAATGGAGAATTTAAAGGGGGGGGTCAGGGTGGAGTCCTCTGGTATAGATTGAAGACCAATACAAGTTGGGAATCCCCTTATAATCCAATAAATTCTAATATTCGAGGGGATCAATTCCTTGTCGTGAAGGGGCCGTCATGCACCTGTTCCACCAGGCCAGGAGAGAGTGATGGAAATGATGGCCTCCATTTTCTCTTTTCTTTCATTGCATTAGTATTTGTCAGAAAGGTATTGCATGCACCTAAACCTTAAATTAAGTGAATTTATTTTTCTGATAATTTTTATCATCTTCGTAAGATGCAATGAACGAAGTAGATAAAAAATGAAAGGGCAAGGGAATTCAATCATGAGAAAGGGAATCGCCTCTCTCGCCTTCGTGCTTCTTGTGGTCGGGTGTAAGGTAGGTGGGGGATTAGACGGGTGTTCTCCACCGACCAAATTCCCCGTTGCCTTTGCCTTAAGCAAGGATGAATCCAGGGGGATAAGTATTGTAGGAGAAGGCCGTGAGTGCGTACCGGGTGGTCTTTATATAAATCCTCTTTTTTGCCACACCCTCCTTCTCGCAACATTTGATTTTCAATGGAATATTGCAAACTTATTCACTGTGCCAGTGACCTACTTTCAACAGATGGGAAAGTATTCTTCTTCAAAGATCCTACTTACGGCTGATAATTCACGGCTAATCATCTCTGAGCCTATTTATGTGATAGATATGAAGACAAAAGGGATGCAGGTCATCTCTTCAATTACGAATACGGCGGATCTTGTTCTTTCCCCAGACGGATCTACTGTTCTAGGGCTCTCTTATCAGAATGGAGAATTTTTCTCCCTCAATCCCAAAACCATGAATGTGACAAAACTTTCTTTGGGTCTTTACCCAACTACACCTATCTTCTCGTGGGAATACGGAGGCTCAAAATTTTCATATCCTTCTCTTATCCACATTGTCGGGGACAAAGCATGGTTTCTGGACCCATTAAATAAAAGAATCCTTTCTATCAATTATAAAACTATGGTCTATCTCCAGGAATTTCCAATTGACAATGCCTATTATGGTCTTGATATCTCTCCTGATGGAACAATGGGAGTGGCATATTGGCCAAATATATTTTCCGAGGGACATTTTCATACAACCACTGTTTCCCTTGTCACATTTAGTACATCTTCTATTAAAACCTTTGCCATTGATGTTTCTTATGATTCACCAATGGCCTCAGCCATTTTAATGACCGATGGGACAATTCTTGTTACTACAGATAGCCTTGGTTATGTGATTGATCCTGCTACTGATACAATTTATCAGGATATTAGATGTGGAGATAGTGTTTATGGATATTACTCAGGATATGGACTTGCTCGAAATTTTGATGGCACAAAAGTCTTCAATTTTACCCGTAGGGGAACTATTGGATCTATTATATCTAAAGATAGTTGCCAATGGGATAATGGGCTCTATGGGTATAATGATCCCTTCCTATTTGATTTACCTATTATCTCCCGTTATCAAGATGGTTTTTATTTTGCTCAAAATGGATTTGATAGTAATAATTCCCGGGAGAGTATCTCGTTTGGCTTTTATGATGCAATTACCAACAGCAGATCTTATACTCCTATTTCTGTTCGCTGCCAATAGTCCTCGGAACCAACCCGGATTAAAACTCTTCTAAGCAGCCCCATTACTTATATCACTTTTTAAGTTGGTTTCAAACCTGTTAAAATTGTTCAGTAGGCGCCCCTGCCGGTAAATATTATCGGTATACTCTTGAGGAGGATGGTGATGTCAAGGATGAAGGAGCGGTTCTTGATGTAGTAGAAATCATATTCAAGGTTTTCATGGAGGGGAAGGTCCTTCCTGCCCAGGATCTGCCAAAGCCCTGTGATCCCGGGCTTCACTGCAAGCCTCTTCCGCTGCCAATCCTCGTATTTGTCAACAATGAATGGCATCTCGGGCCTCGGCCCCACAAGGCTCATATCCCCCATGATTACATTGATGATATTGGGAATCTCATCAAGGCTCAGCCGCCTGAGAAAGCGCCCGACACGTGTGATCCTGGGGTCTTCCTTGTCCCTGGGCGCAGGCTCGAATTTTTTAACGGCCTTGAACATGGTCCTGAACTTGAACATCCTGAAGACCTTCCCGTCCTTCCCCACCCTCTCCTGAGAAAAGAAGATTGGCAGGCCTGACTCCATTACAATGGCCACGGTGATGAAAGGCCACAAGGGAAGGCTCAGTAGCAAGACAACCCCTCCCACAAGAAAATCCATGCCCCTCTTCACCACTTCATAGCCCGGCTCCCTCTCTCCGCTCCTTAGCTCAAATATGGGGAGTTCCTCTATGAAATCTATCCGCGTCTCGTGGGCAAGGACATCAAAGAGGTCAGAGGCAATCTTGAAGCTCACACCGAGTCCCTCGCATTCCATGATCATCTGGAGGATCCTTCTGTGGGGAAGCTTGGAGATGGCCACAAAGACCTCCTCTACCCTCTTCTTCTCCACAATCCGTCTGAGGTCTTTGACCGCACCCAGCACGGGTATTTTCGCAACAGTCATGTCTTTTTTCTTGGGGTCGTCATCCAGGAACCCAATCACCTCGTATCCAATCTCAGGGTGATCCCTGAACCTTTGAAGAGCCCTGATCCCAATCTGGCCAGCGCCAACGATGAGTGCCCTGACGGAATATCGCCCTGTTGCAAGCAGCCTGGACTCTATATTGCGGAAAATAGCCCTCATTATTCCAAGCACAAGGAGGGTCACAAAGAAGAACAGGATGACGACGCTCCTGGCAATGTCGAACTCCTTCATCAGAAAAGCCACAGCCATGACTACAGACCAGCCCAGGGCAACCGATTGGATAAGAGCCTGGAATTCCTCCAACGGGGTCATGCCTCTCTTCCTCCTGTATAAGCCAAATGTCCCGCACGAGATCAGCCAGGGAACAACAATGATGGGAAGGGCCTTGATGTAGATGGGAAAAGGATTTATGGGGTATCCGAAGAGGGGCGTCGTCACAACCCTGATCCAGTATGAAAGAAGCCAGGAGCAGGAGACCAAGAGAGCGTCCGAAACAATCAGGACAAGGGTTAGGGTCCTTCTGAGCGTCCTCGCCATGCCTCACACCCCCACAAGGGAATGGAAGAGCCTGATATAGTCCTCAGTAACCATCTCCCATGAATAAATTTCCTTTACCCTCTTCCTTGCCTTGCCCCGGCAAGCCTCCACCTCTTCAGGATGGGACAAGAGATAAGTTAGCTTCTCCTTTAGATCGTCAGAGCCCTTGTCTCCATCAAACGGGACTCCGGTATCGCCGACAACTTCCATGTTGGCCTCGGTATTGTTCACGAGGACACAGTTCCCGAAGGACATGGCCTCGAGAAGGACCGGATGGGTCCCTCCCACCTCCGCAGCAAGGACAAAAATGGAAGCATTGAAGGAGAGCTGATGATACCCTTCTCCGAACACAAATCCCGTGAAGACAACCTGGGACGATCCTTTGGCCATATCATGAAGAGATTCCACATACTGACGATCGTAGGGGTTGTCGCCAACAATGACAAGTTTCAGGTCAGTTGAAAGCCCAAGAAATGCCTTTAGTAGAACATGCGCATTGTTTTCCGGGACAAGGCGTCCAACAAACAGGATATACTTCTTCCTCTCAAGGCCGAACCTTTTAAGGAACATGTCTCCTTCCGGATCAAAAACACTGGCCCCGTAGGGAATCATGGTCGTCTCTTTCCCGTAGTATGTCATGTAATATTTCTGCACGGCGCGTGAATCAGCAATAACCGCATTCGGGAAGACGGCAGAGAGCCTCTCGCTTATATGGAGAAACCATTTGGCAAACCCTCCCCATTTTTTCCTCTGCCAATCTGCACCGTCAGGATTGTGGACAACCTTTGAGCCATAGAGCCTCGGTATAAAGCTTAGGATGGCAGACCCAACGCCGCATATGTAGACGATATCATACCTCATAAATGCTCCGTGGATCATGGAAAGAAAGGTGTGGACGATGGTGTCGAGGTGCTTGGTGGGAATGGTTGGAAGAGGGATTATGTTCATCCCTTTATAAGTCCTTTCTCTCCGGGGGATATGGGTTGTCCTGTTATAGACGAAGACCTTGTGCCCTCTGGCAATGAGTAGGGGGCCGATCTCCTCGACGAATGTCTCGAATCCGCTATAGGACGCAGGCACCCCGCGCGTTCCCATGAAGGCTATCCTCATAGTCCCCTCACCCTCCCCTCTCCCCAATGGGGAGAGGAATAGAGGAGGAATTCAAAATAACATCATAAATCTGTTGGATGAGTGAGATTGTCCTTTCAAGAGAGAATGTCTCAGCGGCCCGCCTCCTGCCCTCGTTCCCCATCCTTTCGCGCAAAGGGTCAGATGAGAGGAGCCGGATGATGGCGCCGGATAGCGCCCTGAAATCACCCGGAGGGATGAGCAGCCCTGTTTTCCCATCCTCCACAACCTCGTCAGACCCCCCTCCTCCGGCAGCAATAACAGCTTTTCCCGCTGACATGGCCTCAATAAGTGATATTCCAAGCCCCTCCGGAATCCTCGTCGCCTGAACCACAATGTCCATGAGTCTCACCATGGCAGCAGCATCCCTTCTAAATCCAGTAAAGATCACATGTGAGTTCAACCCCAGGTTCTCAACGAGCGCCCTGATCCTCTTCATGAATGGCTCGTGGCCGGGGAAGATGCCCCCTACGATGAGAAACTTTGTCCTGGGAAAGGCAGAGAGGACATCCGGGATCGCCCTGATGAAGATGTCCTGGGCCTTGATCTCGCTCACCCTGCCTATGGCACCGACAATCATCGTTCCTTCTCCGAGACCAAGCTCTTGACGAAGGGAAGCTTGAGCCTCTTGATCATCAAGTGTCCCGAACCTTTTCGTCTCTATGCCGTCATGTACCACAACTGCCTTTGCCCTCACTAAGTCAGGGAGCTGAGAGGCGACCGCTTCACTAATACATATGATCTTCCCGGACAAAATGCCCATGAAATGGGAATAAAAATACCAGAGAAATGGGAAATCGCTGAAGAATTCCCTCAGGTGCCATATGTGCGGAATGCCGCATAACTTCGCTGCCAAAGCCCCACCAAGGACGACCCCTGTGTTGGAGTGCACAAGGCTCACTTTTTCCTCTTTGATTACCCTCATTATAGCCTTTACATTAGATGGGAGGCTCATGAAGTAACCATGAAACTTCTTCGTCCGGAAGAGGACTTTCCTCAACACCCAGGGATCACTATGGATGACCCTGACCCCTGCTCGTTCAAACTCCTCCGAGAGCATTCCCCTGTAGGGAAGAACGACCATTGGTCTGAACCGATCCCTATCGAGATTTCTCACCAGGTCAAGGAGACACCTGTCTGACCCATAGAGGTCGGCAGATGAATGAACATAAAGTATGGTCGCCGGTTCAGTTCGTTTGCTCATTTCCTTATGCCTCTTTCACCTCATATACAATCAGGTATTGATGGGCAATATTCATATTCTTATTTTTATTCAAAGCATTAAATATATTTTTTCCTTCTTGAGCAACAATGATGATTTCCTTTAACCATAACTTGTCGGATTTCACCATGCCAATTACTCTATTTGCAATAGGTTCAAAATATCCTTTCGTTCTGACATCGTGTGTCCGGATTATTATATATCCGCCGCTGATTATTTTCGGAATGTATTCCTTGACGATGTCTTTTATCTTCTGCAAATAAATATTTATATTCGCCCGTGATGTTTCATCTCTTAAAAAGTGTGACCTAATGAAGAGCAGTGTCCCCCTCTCTCCCAGGTAACCTTTATGGCGCCTGCTATCTGGAGTAAGACTAATCATTGAATATCTTTTTCCATCTGAATACCTTTCGAGAACATTTTTATCTATATTATCTTCAGATCCCTCTTCGGGCAGGAGCCAAACTGTGGTTGTTTCAAGCTCCTTTGTCTTTTTCATTGCTGGTCTTTCCAATCGTGGAATGGGCGCTTCATAGTCCACAATTTTCTCTTTTTCTGATGAACTGGCTGAGCTTAGGGGCTTCTCGAATATTGGCAGATACTCATGCGCCAGAAGCAAGAAATTATACTTTATACTCTTTTTATACCAGAATCCTGTAGTCTTACAATTGTGCTGACGTTTTATGACCAATTCCTTTAATCTGAAGCCTGCCTCTAAAAACACATTTATTGTTTGAAACCCTATAGGAACAACATGTTTATGCTTTCTTGTATCACCGATTAGTATTGCGCATTTTCTACCCGGTTTCAGGACACGATAGCTCTCCATTGCAACTTTCTTCATTTCATTCAAATAGCCCTCAATGCTGAGCGTTGATAGGTCTCCTGAAATATCTGAGCTGTAATTTATAATCCCTGCATAGGGAGGATGCGCGCAGATAAGGTCTATGCTGTTATTTGGAATATCTGACAAATTCCTTGCATCACCCTTTGAGACATCGGGCTCATATACTGTGACAGGAAACAGGGATTGTGGAATGGTGAACTTTAGATTTTCCAGGGTCAGGCCTATACACGCCGGGTTTATATCCCTGGCAATACACCTTCTACCAAGGAGCTTGGCCTCGACTGCTGTCGTTCCCCCCCCGATGAAATAATCCAGGACAATCTCTCCCGGATGAGAATATTTCAGGATCACATTCCTCGGTATGTAAGGAGACCAATTTCCTCTATATCTCCCGTCATGCGTAGCCCAATTTCCCCGGCTCCTGAAGCTCCACACCGTGGTCCTTTCCTCTTCAAAAGCTTTGGGCTCCCAGGATCTTATCTTTTTGGGTTTTTTGAGGATTGAAATATTTGCGCCATATGCTTCAGTGATAACTTCCTGTAATTTATTGAAGGAAATACCAAACGTTTTACCAATTTCCGGGTCTGAGACTCCTCTCTCTTTGGCTTTTAGAACAGCCTGTTTGAATCCTTTCTCCCCATGCTGTGCAATCTCTTTCATCTTTGGCTGGAAATCTTCTCAAATGAATGAATGATGCGGGAATATTCCGCTATTCTTCTGGCCCAGGAATTTTCCCAGGCTGCAGCTATCCTCCTTCGGAAGAGTCTCCCCCCCTCCTTCAATGACTCCCTTACTGCCCTCTCAAAAGCAGCTGGTGTCCTTGCAATACGGACAAGGGGCGTGAACTTCGCCACCTCCGGGAGGTCTGTGGAAACAATAGGTTTGCCGCATGCGAAGTATTCAAAGAGCTTGAGGGGACTCACTGACCTTGTGAGGTTATTGACCTTAAAAGGGATAATGCAGACATCGCAAGCGAGGAGGTAATCCCTCAGTGTCTCTTTCCTCTTGAGGCCCAGGTAAAGGACATTGGGAAGGTTGAAAAGGGCGTGCCCCGTGAAGGTCTTGCCCAGGGCACCGAACAGGACAAAGGACCATTCGGGCCTTCTGCGGGCGATATCTCTGACAAGGGAGACATCAAACCACATCTCAAGGCTTCCCATGTAGCAGATCCTTGGGCCGGGAATCCGGGCCAGGTCTTCAGGGAGCCTATCAGAGGAGCGAGAGCGAAAAGCATCCAGATCCACAGCGTTCGGAAAATAGTGCGTCTCGGGGTTTAACCTTTTCAATCTCTCAGCCAGGATCCTGGCCGATGCGAAAACAATGTGGGAAACCCTCGCTGTCATCTCCTCCATGCGCCTGGCAAGCCTCTTCTCCCACCTTGGAAATTCTTGCCAGTTGTCCACGCAGTGGTAGATCTTCAGGCGACCGAGCCTCTCCATGACCCTGTGAGCATCGTGGACAAAGGACCAAATAATAGGTTCCTGGAAACTAAGTCTTCTCAATGCCCTTCGGAGGAAAAAGACCGTGAGCCTTTGGTTGAGGGCGTTCACGAACCGCCAGCGATAATTGCCCGGCATCAAATAAAGGACGGGAAGGAGCCAGAGGTTCCCCTTGTCTTTGCTCACGCCGCCCTTGAGTAGAGAAAGCCATCTCCTTATTTCCCATAACCAGGGCCTCCTTTCAACAAAGAGTACCCTGTTCTCTACGGCAAGCAGATTGGCAATGTGCTGTTTGCTCGTCCAATATTCTGCATGGAAGTGCATTCCGCAGAGGATGACAATGTCTCGCCCTTCGATCATGCTTTTGTCCCGGGCCAGGCCACGATTAGGGTAAGGAATTCTTTGGGACAGTTCCCCTTGCTCTGAAATTTCAATACAGAATTCCTCCTCTTAATTCCATATCTGGGAGATACCCAACCCTCGTCAATGCTCATTTTCAATCCCCTGAAAAGGAGGGGAATAAGTATGAGGGTGCGGATCCTCCCCTGGGCTTTCACGGCAGGGCCCTGGGCGAGGCGAGGAACGGCCCCCCCTGTAAAGTCCGTCATCTTTCTGACCATTTTCCTGATCCGCTGCGGTGACAAGGGCGGCTTGACTCTTCGGATGCTTATCCTGGGGTCAAAATGAAAGAATTGTTCGCAGTTAAGGGAAGAGGGGCTGAAACGATTGTCCTTTTCTCCGTGATGGAGCATATCGCGGATGGTCCAGAAACCTTCTGTTTTGTCAAAGTAGATCTGCCTTCTGTGAAAAACCGGAGGGGAGAGCCTGGAATATCCGTTGTGCTCTGCATCGAGGAAGTCGCACTGTGCAGTGTTCTCCCACCTGAATACCCTGGGAATGGCGTCATTGGACAAACTAAAGACCTCCCCGGGGATAATGCGGTTCATCTCCTCACCGTTCACCAAGATAGTGTTATGGAATGAAGTGGAACGGAACGAGTTCCTCCACTTCTCTGAAGCCGTGTAGATGTATGCCCCGGGATCCACAATGAAGGGCTCTTCCACGGCGATCTCAAGGCTTAGAGTGTCATTGTGGCCGTGTCCTCCCCTGCCGTTCTGTCCGTTGCTCCCGCAGTCAGAGATGAGAAACATGTCCCGGCTGCGCATCACATAGAGTCCGGAATCGGGGAAACCATGCGACTCAAGGCTCCCTACCGTTCCATTTGCACCCCGCACATCACCGTTTAGCAGGTAGAAAACCTCCTCCTCAAATCCCCTGCCTGCAGCCTTCATGTCCTTCCTGCGGAAGAGACAGCCTCCCAGTGCGAGTAGGCAGCGATGGTTTCTCCTGTCCCATCTATTGTAGTCAGAAAGGATTTGCAGCCGGCCATCGTCTGCATCACCAATCTGAGGGGCAAGGCCGTCTGGCCTTGTATAGAACAGGACGCTTTCAAACATCTTCTCAAGCCTCTGCCTAAACAGTTCGGAAAGCTCGATGCCATTCAGCTTAAGGAGAAGGAAGCCGGTGGCAAAAAGCTCCAGGGCGAGCCTGTGATATGGGATGGATGCCTCGAAGTCCATGCCATCCCGATAGACCTGCTTCTGCATTTCCTTTTCAAGCTCACGTGCCCCCAGGTCACGCCATTCGTCAGACTCCCTGAATTCAGGGACAAGGGCTCCGATGAAAATGAGGCCAACTATGTCGGCAAGGTAGTGGTTCCCGGTTAAGGAATCCGAGAATTCCAGATTGTCAATTATATGCCTTGCATGGTCGAGGAGGGCCCGGAAGAAAGCCGTGTGAAAATCTTCTGTAAGGGCTGGAGAACCGCAGAAGAAGTAATATCCCCAGAGCCAGTTTACCGCCCTTATGGCAACATCCATTGTACATGTCCAGTTGACGCCGATCCCCACCGGATTCTTCTGTATCCAGTCCTTGATCTCGGAGGCAAATTCCCGGGCATATCGCTCTGCGTTCCTCCTCTCAGAACCCTCCAGGCCGAACCAGTATGCCTTCCCGAGTGTGGGAAGGTGCTGAAAACGTGAAAGCTCCCATGGAACCTTAACATCCACACCCTGACGCGAGAGGTCAATAATGGGGACATCGCCATAGAACACTGGTTCCCATCTATAGCCGGACTTGAAGTCTCTGTGCCAGTCGATCTCTTTGCCCAGGTTCTTTTTGCCGGAACCGAGAAGATCAAAACGATGGGCCATAATGTCCTCAGCAGAAGCGAAAATAGCCCTTTCGCTTCTTGGAAAGAGCTTCCTCGCCCGTTCAACGAGCTCTTTCCTGTTTCTGGGATCAAAAAAAAATCGGGGTTCTTGTTCCAAGTCCCTCCGATAAAAACTGAAGCCCGGCTTCACTGCCAAACGGAACTCCCGATCCGACGCACTCAGGTCTCCTCTGATCTTTACCCTAAGCCTCTTTGTGGCCCTCCGTGTTCTTTCTTCGATCTTCCGGATGACGACACCTGGTGGAAGAGCGAGGTAGTATCTCAATGAATTACCTGCCATGCCCAGCTGTCTTCCCTTTCGGCCCCTTATCTAACTCTTCCCGGAACCAGTCAATGGTCTTCCTAAGCCCTTCCTCAAGAGGGACCTTGTGAACCCATCCCAATAGCCGTTGCGCTTTGGAAGAGTCGCTGAAAAATCGCATGGCTTCACCGGCCCTGTAGGGAAGGGCCCCAAACTCCACCCGCGATGTGCTCCTTGCCATTTTCACTATCTTCTCTACAACATCCCTGATCCTGTGCTCCTCGCCGGTGCCGATATTAATGATCTCACCCAGCGCCTCCTTCTTCTGTGCTGCCAATATGAAAGCCTCAACAACATCGTCTACAAAAACAAAGTCCCTGGTCTGCTCTCCTTTCGTCATCTTGATTGGTTCTCCAGCGAGTACTTTCCTGATGGAATATGGAATGAGCATATCGTTCGTCTGCTTAGGCCCATATGTATTGAAGGGCCTGAGCGTCAACAAGGGAAGGCCTAGTCCCTTATAGAGCATCTGGCAGATGGTAGTGGCACAGGCCTTTGCTGCGGAATACGGAGAGACAGGCGCAGGGGTCTGATCCTCACGGAAAGGGGCCGGGCCGTTCCCATACTCCTCGCTAGCGCCGGTGTTTATGAAGCATCTATATTCAAGGTTCTTAAGCGCCCTGATAACAGCCATGGTCCCGTGCACATTAATCTCAACCATGCCATCAATAAGGTCAAAGCTCCTGCTGACATCCACCAAACCTGCCAGATGGAAAATTACCTCGGGCTTGATCTCTCTCAGGGCTCTCCTTATTCCATCGCGGTCCCTGAGATCACCGGTGACAAGGGCAATTTCTTCATTTATACCTGCAATCCTCCATAGGTCTGCCCCGCGCCTGACCAGGCCGAAAACCCTGGCTCCCTCCTTCAGGAGACGGGTACCAAGATGAGAGCCGATAAAGCCGTTTATGCCGGTAACAAAAACCTTGACGCCCTTGAGGGAATGAGCAGTCACCTTATAGCCGACATAAGATACTCACCGCCCAACGGGAACCAACCCAGTCTCCCTTCAAGGTTCTTGAGAAAGGCAAACCACCTGGGAAAGAAGATGATGAACTTCTTACTTATTGGCTTGAGGCCTGCATTACTCATGCATTTGCGAAGCCAGCCCGGGGTTAAAAGATGTGCATCCCTGTCAACCTCGCTGTGTTTCACCACATACCTTGTAAGGGGATTGAATGGATTATGCTCGAAAATAGCGAGGAGGCCTCCGGGCTTCAAAACCCTTTTCATCTCCTGAACAAGGGCAAGATGGGACTCTTTTGGAACATGATGGAAAAGGGAGAAAGAAAACAGGGCATCCGCCCCCTCCGAGATGAACGGGAGAGAAAGACCGGTCCCCTGGACAAATGAACAATTCAAAGGTCTTCCTATCAGGGCCTGCCTGAGCATTTCATAAGACAAGTCACATCCCGCAAGTAATGTGCAGTGGGGAGAAAGTAACCTTTCTGCCACACCGATCCCGCATCCCACATCAATCACAACATCCGTGGAAATCCCTGTCCTCCTGACAAGAGACATGAGCTCCCGCACCTTGACGGAGATATAGTATTCATGGGGCTCCCCTCCCAGAACGCTGTAAGGGCCCCTCTCCAGATGTTCCAGGTATCCATCCTTGAATCTGTCAAAACTCGGCGTGCTCAAAGAACTCCCGATACCAGGCTATGGTCTCCTTAAGGCCCTGGGCCATAGAATAGCGCGGTTTCCACCCGAGGACCTTCCTCGCTTTCACTGCAGAGAGATACTGTGCCCTGATCTCGCCGCTGGCCTCATTGAGGATCCGCGGTTTCAGGTCGGTTCTCCCCATAAGCTTGAGAATTATTCTGACTACCTCAATAACCGTCATCGGGTCCTCATTGGAAAAATTAAACGGCTCTCCGCGGACAGAGTTGCTCTCTATCTTTTCACCGAGCAGAAGGAGGGCCTCCACAGCATCCTTCACATAGAAATAATCCCTCACAAACTTCCCGTCGCTCCTGATGATAGGGCTCTCATCCCTGATGACTGATCGGATTGTTCCAGGAATGATCCTATTGAAATTGATGTCCCCTCCCCCATAGAGGTTCCCGCATCTGGTCACACACACAGGAAGTCCGTAGGTTGCGTGGAATGACTGCGCCAGTAGATCCGCACAGCTCTTGGAGACATCGTATGGATGAGCCCCTTTAAGTGGAGTCTGCTCTGTATATGGAAGTCTACTGTGCTCGCCGTAAGCCTTATCGCTTGAGGCAACGATAATCCGTTTGACCCTGGGAACCCTTCTGCACGCCTCAAGAAGGTTCCAGCTCCCCTTGATATTTGCCTCAAAGGTGGAGAGCGGATTCATATTGGCTATGGGCACAATCGTCTGGGCGCCCAGGTGAAATACCGTGTCAATCTCGTATTCGTTTAGGACACGCTGGATCAGGGCAAAGTCCTCAAGCTCTCCCCTTACCACATTAATACGACTGTGCATCCCTGACCTGACAAGATTGGATGAGGGGACGTAGTCCCTTATGAGGCCCGTGACACAGGCCTCCTTGCCAATAAGAGCTTCTGTAAGCCAGGAGCCCAGAAGCCCTGTGCATCCAGTGACAAAAACAGGTCTATCCCGCCAAAAGGTGTTCTTTGTCGGCATCAACTTTTATCGTATCTGCACACCCTTCACCTGTCAATTCATAAAACAATGCTATGACTCCCACGCTTGCCTGTTACTCTTTGACCTGCTATAAAAAGAGTAGGGAATTATCTCAATCGGCCGTATCTGAAATACATAGCATAGGGCGGTGCAAAATGTTGGCTTTATATCAATAAATAAATGGGCGCTGTCCCTATTTAATTTATTTGGTCGGGGCGTGGCGCAGCCTGGTAGCGCACTTGCTTGGGGTGCAAGGGGTCACTGGTTCAAATCCAGCCGCCCCGACCATTACCCTTAAATATTGACTCTTCAGAACATGAGATTGCTTCGTCGTCCGCCAAATACAGACTCCTCGCAATGACCAAGGTGTTATTAATCCCTATTTTGGCTCACGTGAACTGCTGTGGTAGGATAGATATATGACCGTAAAATGTCCCGTATGCGGCACCCTTTCACAATGGGAAAACAACAAATACCGTCCCTTCTGCTCTGAGAGATGCTGGATTGTGGACCTCGGAACATGGGCTTCTGAAGAATACCGGATCACCGGGGAAAAGAATGGTTAGCGCTCCTTCCGCCTCATGAAGAAGGTCATCCTTTTCTTCTCCATCGTAGCCCTGGGCACGCTCCTGGTCCTCACCGTCATCAACAGCAAATGGGTAACGGAGAAGGCCCGGATCGGCATTATAGAAGGGATAAGGAAGGCTACCGGGGCAGAGCTTGAGATCCAGAAGATAAACTTTGGACTCTTTCCTCCTTCGGCAGAGATCAGCGGCATCACACTCAAACCTTTAATAAACATTCCACGCCTCAGGATCACAATGAGCCCACTCCAGATCGTCTCAGGAAAAATAACCATACAGGATATAAGTATTTATGGCCTGCGGGGGGCAATATCGTTTTCTGGAGGGAAGCCCCGGCTTCCCTTTGAGCCTCCAGCCGCGAAAACCCCACGAGGCTCTGTATCAAACCTCCCCTCTATTATGATCAACAGCGTAAGCGTCAAGGAAGGAGACCTGACAGTATCTCTTGACCGGCCCGATCTCACAGTCCATATTGAAGACTTCAATGCCAGGATAAATCCCGATCTGCGCAAGAGAGGGGGCAAGGTGTCATTTTCCACGGGCCGGACAAAAGTTGCATATCAAAAGAAGGCGCTACCCGATTTAATGCTCTCTGGAGAGGGAAAGCTTCAGGGGGAGGAGCTTCAATGGACGGCCCTGAATGTAATGCTGTCGGGCGCCTCTTTGACGCTTTCGGGCACAGCTTCTGGTTTTCAAAAACCCAGCCTTGATCTCCTGCTGACCGGACAGTGCGATCTGAACTCTGTAGGGAAGGTCCTTGAAGATTGGATCGCGAAGTTGCCCCGGCTCAGAGGGGGTGCGTCCTGGGATATCGCCGTATCCGGAACATCCCCTGAGATCAAGGCGCAGGGCTCTCTTTCCATCGCCAGGGGTGGAATTAATGAATTTGTGATTGAGGACATGGATGCCAAGTTCAATGTGGACGGGAACAGGGCTGAATTTACCAAGGTCACACTGAGGAACTCAGGAGGAATCATCAGGGCTTCAGGAACAATTGACATGACAGGCCCCATGAAAACCCGGGCCTTGGTGGAGACGGAGGGCGTGAGCTTTGCCAAGCTCCTTAACAACCTGACGGTCAAGGGCAGCAGGGTGGACAGCATTCTGGGTGTCCGGGCCTCGCTCATCGGGACCCTGAAGGGTGAAAGCGGATTCCTCCTGGAAGGAGATGGTGATGTCCTATTTAAAGACTTCAGGGTCACGGAAAAGGGTTACCTGGTTACAGAGGGAAACAAGGACATCCTTCGGGTTAAGGGAGCACGGGTCAACACACGGATCAGGATTGACAAGGAAAAGGTCAGGCTATCCTCGGCAATTGCTGATATGGGAACCTACATAATTGAAGCCAGTTCAGATCTCAGATATGACAACCATTTCTCTGTATCCTTTGCTTCCGAGTCGCTGGACCTCTCTTCCCTCTCCCCGATCGGTCCCCTTCCTATAAGCGGCAAAGGAAGGGTAACAGGCACGATCGCCGGACCCTACAATGATCCGCTCATTAATGGGGAAGCGGATATGTCGGGCTTCGGTATCTTAGGCTGGGACCTGGGCTCCGTTATTGGGAAGATAAACTATCGGAAGCTTGAGCTCTCATTCCAGGACATGAAGATGGCCCGGGGCACATCAGCATTTTCCGGCTACGGAGCCGTAACATTTACCGAGGAGGCAAGACTTTCGCTGAAAGTGTCTGTGCCCGGAGGAAGGCTTGAGGACATCTTAGGTGTGTGGTTAAAGGGTTATGAAAATACAATTGGGCTCAAGGGCATGGCGGAGGGGGATGTGTTTCTTGAAGGACCTTTCACCGAACTCAATGGAAAGGGATCCGTCCGCGTCAAAAATGCCGCAGTATTTGGTGAGATGTTCTCCGGCGGAACTGCTTCGGGTCAAATGAACAATGGCAGCCTGTTTGTTGACAACATCACGCTCTACAAAGAGAACGGCAGCCTCTCCATCAGCGGCAATCTTAATAAGGACAGCAGCCTCTCCGTCCGGCTCGCCTCCAGAAAATTGCCTCTGACAGAGATCAACGCCCTCAGGAGGAGCCACTATCCTATCTCCGGAAACATGAGCCTGGATGCTTATCTGAATGGGAAATTCAGGAAGCCGGAGGTATCGGCAAAGATCGCCATAAGGAATGTGGATATTGACGGGCACCAAAAGGAGGATTCATTCTTCTCCGTTGATCTAAAGGACGGCATCGCCAAGATTGAAGGAAATGCAATGGGCAATGAGGTTTCTCTGGATTCATTCATTGACCTAAATAATCAAGGAAGATATGAGGCCAAGGCACGGCTAAATAATATGGACCTCGCCCCTATCCTCTGGGCTGTCAATAAGAATATGAGGCTCGGAGGCCGGGCAACAGGGATCCTGAAGCTCTATGGATCATGTGACAGCAGGGGAAAATCGGGAGGATCGCTCAATCTCGCATCCCTTGAGATTGGAGAGGCAGTGCAGGGCTTAATGCTTATTAATGAAGGTGACACATCTCTGGAGTGGGACAGAGGGGGATGGATTGTCCATTCTTTGGCCATGAAAGAGACGGGAACTTCCTCGGGCGCTTTCAGCATCAACGGGGGATTCAATGAGCGCTCGGCAAAATTCTCGGCGAAAGGCAGTCTCGACCTGCACTTCGCAGCCCTTTTCCTTCCCTCATATATTGAGAGAAGCGACGGACGGGCAATGTTTGACATCAAGGCCAGCGGCCTCAGTAGTTCTCCTTCCCTGGCCGGAAGTCTCTCCATAAGGGAGGGGACATTTCTATTCACAGGCATACCTGTCCGCCTGGAAAGCGTGAACGCTGAGGCAGGCTTGAAGGGTGACACCCTGACTATTCTCCAGGCCACTGGGCATGCTGGAAAAGGAGAGCTGTCAGGAAAAGGGAATATGAAATTCTCCCGTATGGTGCCCTCGAACTATGATTTCTCGGCCCGCATGAAGAATATTGATATTGTCCTCAAGCGGGGCGTGTCAGGTGTTTTTGATGGCAACATTGCTTTTCGCGGCCCTGTCACCTCACCATTGCTTTCTGGAGACATTGCTATCAGGGAGGCCAGGCTCACCCAATGGATTGAGTGGGAGGGGCTCGTCCTGGATAAACTCCTCAAAAAATACAGGGGAGATATCAGGATGGACGATAAAAGGGATATCAACCTGTCTGTTTCCCTCAGCGCAGACAAGGGTCTTTTTGTGAAGAACAACCTCGCACAGGCAGAGCTCAAGGGAAAAGGAAGCATTATCGGGAGCGTCCGAAGTCCCTCCTTTGTCGGTAGCCTTGAGTTCATAAAGGGGTTCATCTACTATCTCGACAATAGGTTTGATATAAAGACAGGGACTATCAATTTCTCAGATGAGAAAGAACTTGTACCCAACATTGATGTTTCAGCGGCCGCCCTTAAGAAACGGGTGAAGGACATGAGGACTGTCGGCGGAGAAATCAAGGAGTGGAAGGATTACAGGATCCTGCTGCATGCCTACGGTCGTCCGGATGACCTGAAGATCGCCCTCTCTTCAGAGCCGAGCGACCTCTCCGAGGCAGAGATCCATTCTGTCCTTGCAGCAGGGGTAATTGGCGGTGAAGAGTATGGCGGAATTGCGCTGGGCAAAGCAACAGCCTATGAGAGTTTACGGGTCGCAGCAACCCGTATCGCTGAAGGAATCGGCAGCGTGACCATCGGCGAGGAAGACACTGAAAAGGCCGGCGGGCTATTCCGGCAAGCAGTGGACACTATCCAGCTCTCTCCTGCATCTGACGCAAGCACTAATGCAACACGCCTCACTGTGGGGAAATCATGGAGCGAGCGCCTGGAAGGCTCACTTTCAACAGAGCTTGGGGGAAAAGGGGGCGGAAGGGCTGACCTCAAGTACACTTTGAACAAACATTTTTCCCTTATCGGAAGCTGGGACAACGACAGCGCAATTCTCATGGGAGACCCAGACCCACTCGGCAATCTTGGAGCAGATATTGTCTTTACTCTTGGTTTCAGATAGAAGGGAGGAAACACTATGATTCTCAGACTTGGAATCCCAAAGGGTAGTCTTCAGGAGCCAACAATCAGGGCGATGAGGAAGGCCGGCTACCGGATCACACTATCGGAACGTTCCTATGCACCCCACATTGATGATCCGAATATCACCGTGCTCCTCATACGCGCCCAGGAGATACCAAGATATGTTGGACAGGGGGTTCTTGATGCCGGCATCACTGGAAGGGATTGGATTCTTGAACAGGGAGCGCGGATAAAAGAAGTCTGCGAACTGCGCTATGCAAAGGCAGGGATGGCTCCCGTGCGATGGGTTGTCGCTGTCCCATACTCCTCGCCTGTGAAGAAGCTCAGGGAGCTTAAAGGAAAGACAATAGCCACAGAGCTTGTAAATTACACGAAAAAATATTTGGCAAGGAGGCGCGTCAAGGCAAGAGTGGAGTTTTCATGGGGGGCCACCGAGGCGAAAACGCCCGACTTGGCAGACGCCATCGTAGATCTAACAGAGACCGGAAGCTCATTGAAGGCCAACAACCTTCGTGAGATAGAGACGATACTTGAGTCCACCACTGTATTTATCGCCAACACAAAGAGCTGGAAGAACACATGGAAAAAGAGAAAGATAGAGAACATGGCGCTGCTTCTCAAAGGAGCCATATTCTCAGAGGAGAAGGTGGGTCTCAAGATGAATGTCCCACGCAGGGTTCTCTCAAAGGTCCTCAAGGAGCTCCCTGCTATTCAGTCCCCCACCCTTGCCGATCTCATAGACAAAAAATGGGTGAGCGTGGAGGTCATTGTGGATGAGTCTCTTGTCCGCGATATCATCCCCAGGATCAAGAGTGCGGGCGCCACAGGGATTGTTGAATATCCCTTGAACAAGATCATCTACTGAGCCTCACTGCCAAACAACACTTAAACAAGGAGGAGGCACAAATGCTCTATTGGGAGGATCGTCCGGAGAAGGCATGGAAAAGGTTTCAGTTCAATCAGCCCTTTGCCAAGGGTCTCAAGCGCCTAAAGGAAGAAGTCCTGTCCAAGACTAATTTCGATCCTGCCACCTTGTGGCAGTGGGGGACCCTACAGGCCACGGCTGTCATTGAGGTCCTCAAGGCCTGCGAGCGCGCCTTCGGCAAGGAGGGCCAAAAGGTGGTATCCGAAGCCCTGCGCCGTGTCGGCCTTGATGTAGGACGGCAGATTCTGAAGGGAATATCAAAGCTTGAAGGGATGTCTGACATGGAGTTCCTGAGCTTCTACGCCACGGTCATCAACCGCATCGTATATGCATCCCTGGAGTCTCCGCGCATCGAGAGTGACAACCAAATCAGCTTCGATATCCTGTGGTGCCCGCACCAGGATCATTACAGGGCTTTCGACTGCCGCGTGCAGCGTTATTTCGTCCAGGGAATGATAGACGCCCTCAAGGAGTTCTTCGGAATGACCGGAGGTCTCCAGGTAAGGTTCGACAGCACCATTCCTGCCGGCGCAAAGACCTGCCACTTCACCATGTGGCGCTCCTCGGGAACAGAGGAGGAGTGGAATCAGGTGACGAAGCTGCTGGAAGAGAAGGCCCTGGAGATCGCCAAACAAACAAAGAAAGACAAAGAATAAAACCCATGCCCGGGTCCAGGGTGATGGCCAGAAGCGCGGCGAAGAACATGGCTGGGCCCCTTTGCTGCAGAGCATTGCAAAGGGAGTCTTGGTGAAGGCCAGGGGCTTGAAGAGCCTCCCCTCCTGTGCCTCCAGAGTAAAGACGGGCATGAAGGCCACGGCGATGACCAGGAGGGAGAAGAAGGAGGGACGGTCAACCTCATGGATGGCCTTGATGAAGACCTCTCTGTAGGTTCCCTGGCCACCCCCAAAGGATGATACAGTGACAAAAAGGGGGTTATCTCTAATCTCTCGAACAGCTATGACTTATAAAAGTTTCTTGAATTCCTTGATACTCAGTCCTGCATCCTTGACAATACCGCCCATGGTAAAGGAATTCACGGGGTTCTCTCGTGGGATAGTGATAATCCGCTCCCCGTTGGTCATGGTGATGTGCTTGCTTTCTTTGGAGATCCAAAAACCTGCCTTCTGAAAAGCCCGGACTGCCCGCTGATGGGGGATGCCCGGGAGCTTAGGCACGATCTCCCACTTCTACATAGCGGGAGTCCTTGTCTTTACTCAACTCCTCAACGGTTTCCAGATAGGCCTGGATGGCGTCCGTGATGTTCTCCAGGGCCTCCTCCTCCGTCTTCCCTTGAGACCAGCACCCTGGCAACCCAGGCACCCATACAGCATAGCCTTCTTCTGTCTTCCTAAGATTTACTTTGTATTTCATAAACCCTCCCGTTTTTCATTTCTACTTCCTGCTTTATTATACATGAAAAACCCATCCGGGGCACAGAGGGCGCTCTCCCGCCCTTTTAGCCTGTGCATGCGGATAGGCATAAAGTTCTTTATTTTATACTACTATGTTGAGTACCATTTCAAGTATTTCGCGACTTCTTTCAACCCTCACCCTCCCCTCTCCCTTGAAAGCCAGGAAATTCCGCAGAATGGGATTGGGGAGCCTGTTCCGAGCGAAGTGAGGAATTCCAGAGATTGCTTTGTCGTCCGCCCAAGGCGGACTCCTCGCAATGACAAGGAATTTTTGCTTTCAGGATGATCTGAGAGAGCGGGAGCGCCAGAGCTCGTAGATCACCGGATAGACCAGCAATTCCATGATGAATGATGTAAAGAGACCCCCGATCATCGGGGCAGCAATCCTCTTCATCACATCCGCACCCGTGCCGGTGGACCACATGATAGGCAAAAGCCCGAGGGACGCACAGGCCACAGTCATCAACCGCATCGTATATGCATCCCTGGAGGCCCCGCGCATCGAGAGTGACGACCAGATCAGTTTCGACATCCTATGGTGCCCGCACCAGGATCACTACAGGGCGTTTGACTGCCGTGTGCAGCGCTATTTCGTCCAGGGAATGATAGACGCCCTCAAGGAGTTCTTCGGAATGACCGGAGGTCTCCAGGTAAGGTTCGACAGCACCATCCCTGCCGGCGCAAAGACCTGCCACTTCACCATGTGGCGCTCTTCAGAATCCGGGGAGGAGTGGGATCAGGTGACGAAGCTGCTTGAGGAAAAGGCCCTGGAGATCGCCAAACAAACGAAGTAGAAAATATCCCGGGCATTACTCCCCCACCCCTAACCCCACTCCCACCGCGGAGAACGGCACAGCCAGGGGGACAACGAAGGTCCTGGTAAAATTTGGTTTAAAGTATCCCCATATACATACCCGGTAAGCATCCTGTGAGGGGCGCTTTCTCATCCCGGATCGTGGCCAAGCCTGAAACAAGGTGAATATCAGCAAGTTGCGCCATGGGCACCTGGGCCCCGCTCTCGGTAGGATGTTGAAAAACAAAAGATTTCATATATAGTATAAATAGAAAGGATGGCTAAAAGTGGAAAACTCCTGGAGAAAATCCTTGGCGGAACATCCGATGCCAACATCCCCTTCTCAGGAATCTGTCAACTCCTTCGGAGAATGGGATTTGAGGAGCGTACTCGTGGGAGCCATCACATTTTCACAAAAGAGGGCGTAGAGGAGATTTTGAATATTCAGCCAAAAGGGTCAAAAGCCAAGCCTTATCAGGTTAAGCAGGTTCGTCATGTCGTTCTGAAATATAAATTGGGAGGGGAAGAGAATGAGCAAATATGAGGTGATCCTTTACTGGAGCGAGGAAGACGAGGCATTTATTGCAGAGGTGCCGGAGCTTCCAGGATGTGCAGCTGATGGAAAAACACAAAAGGAGGCCCTTAAAAATGTTGAAGTGGTTATTAAAGAATGGATTGAGACTGCGAAAGAATTGGGCCGCCCCATTCCTCAGCCTAAAGGCCGCCTTGTATTTGCATAATCTCCGAAACACAATCTTTTCATAAAACCCATCCTGTATGCAGAGAATTAATCTCAATCCTTGACCCTTCCTCAAAGGGTTCTATAATGATTGTCTTGATAGACCGAAAGGATGCTGCAATAGACACAGAATAGGGAAGTGAGGCCGATGTGGCAATGCTTGCCGAAACCATGGGCTGATCTGCTTTACTTTCACATTGTTCCACTTTTCGTTGGACAAGGGTGTGTCGCCGCCCGGTAGGAGGACTATATGACAAATGACTTGGTGAAGGTTAGAAAAGATGGAGTAATCGCTCAAGCTTTGTTGAACAGGCCAGAGATCTATAATGCCGTGAACTTCGACCTGATCGACTGCTTAACGGACCACATGGTCGCTCTTACGTCCGACAGCAGGGTCCGGGGCGTGGTGATCTCCGGCGAGGGGAAGGCATTCTGCTCCGGAGGGGATCTGAAATGGGCAGCCTCCTTTCCCCAGGGGATTCAGGCTGCCTTTCATACACTGGCGGGCCGATTGCACCAGGCCGTCATCGAGATCCGCAGGATGCGAAAGCCAGTCATAGCGGCAGTCAACGGGATCGCTGCAGGGGCCGGGTTCTCTCTTGCGCTGGCCTGCGATTTCCGGGTAATGGCCAGGTCTGCATACCTCAAGGTTGCCTACACATCCAACGGGCTGTGTATTGACGGAGGAGGGTCATTCATGCTTCCTCACATAGTTGGAGCGGCCAAGGCGCTTCAGATCACTGCGTTCGACATGCCCATCTCATCTGAGCAGTGCCTTGAGTGGGGACTGGCCACGAAAGTGGTTGAGGACGGACACGCACTGGAGGAGGCAACTGCCATGGCCCGGGAGCTCGCAAATGGCTCAATCAACTCCTTCGGTTGGACAAAACACCTTATCACGGATTCTTTCAGCACAGCCTTTGAGGAGCACCTCGAGCACGAGCGGGAAGGATTGTGCAACTGCGCTGTCCATCCCGATGGAATTGAGGGTGTGCGGGCTTTTTCAGAAAAGCGGAAACCTGTATTCACATCAAGGTAGCCGGTTACCCAAGGACTCAAGCAGTATTTTCTTTAAATAATCAATTGTAGTGCTGACTTCCTTGCTGATCGGACTCCCCAATCCCAACTCCTTCGGTTGGATCCCGATAACAAAGATGTCTGCCTTTATTTCCAAAAACAAATAATCTGCAAAAACTTTGAGGGGAACATTATGTGTTGTGAATAATTTCGTCTCGTTTAATTTGTCTTTATCAATCAAACATATGGAACCTGGCTTTGCTCCCATATCCACTGCGTCGATAATTACTATGGTGTCCGGTTTTAGCTCCTTTATTTTCCCTGTATAACTTTCCGGAACCTCACCACAATCTATTACTGCCGCATCTATTTTCCCTTCCAGATCCTTTGCCAGGGCAGGCCCTGCCCCATCATCCCCTTTGAGTTCGTTCCCAATGAGGAGAATCGCAATCTTTCCTTTCAATCTTTTTTTAATCTCTTCAATCATAAGGACATAATATCAAAAGCCATGTTTTGAGGCGACATAGAACCCCGTTGACGGTAAATGCCTGCTCTGGTATCTTGAGCCTCATGAAAAGGATTTCATATGCATGAATCCGGCATAGTCCGCAAACTCCTAAGGACCTTGGAGGATGAGATGAAAAAGGCAGGCGGCAAAAGGGTCAGGAGCGCCATATTAAAAATAGGAGCTCTTTCGGGTGTAGACGCCGATCACATTAAATCCGACTTTGACGCCTTAAAAAAGGGTACATTTGCAGAAGGAACTGAAATTACGATTGAAAATGTCCAGGCAAAAGGCGAGTGCCTTACGTGCGGCAACACCTTTGAGCCAGATGAAATATTTTTGAAATGCAATAAATGCGGTTCATATCGCTGCAACATAATTTCAGGCAACGAAATGCTCTGGAATAAAATTGAAGTAGAATAGCAAGATCCTATGTCTTCATTGTATTTGACAATTTGATAATTCTTTGGATATATTCGCAGGGCAGGGCCTGAACAAATAGGAATAGGGGAACAAGAGCTCAAACAAAAGGAGGTTCAAAGTGGCTATTTCCTTTGATATCAACGATATTCTGAAGGTTGCCGTTAAGATCGAAGAAAACGGTGAGACATTCTATCACTATGCAGAGGGCATAACAAAAAACAAGGATACGAAAAAGTTATTCAAATTCCTTGCTGACGAAGAAGCCAATCACAAAAAGACATTTGAGGATATGCTCTCAAAAATAGATAAATCCGAATCGCTGGAGGGGTATCCTGAAGAATATCTCACATATCTACGCACCTATGTAGACAAGGTTATTTTTACAAAAAAAGCAAAGAAAACAGATTTCTCAGCGGTAAAAGATACACTCTCTGCCATAAACTTTGCAATCCAGCGGGAGCTTGATTCTATTCTTTATTATCAGGAGATGAAAAGGCTTGTTCATAAAAGCCAGGAGAGTATAATCGAAAGGATAATTGACGAAGAAAGGAGACATTTTTTAAAGCTCCAGGAGATTAAAAAACAAGGGAGAGCTTAAATGGAGATTTTAGAAGAAGGAAGCGGCCAATTAATAGGCTGGCATGACCCTGACGAGCATAAGAAATGGGTCATGCAGAACAAATCAAGAGAGTTAAAGGACAAGAGGACGTCCGTCAAGGAAGCAGTCCAAAAATATATCAAGGACGGGATCTATTTCGCATCCGGGGGATTCGGACACATAAGAGTCTCAATGGCCATAATTTACGAGATGATCAGACAGGGGAAAAAGAATTTAACTATGGCTGGAAAGACCGCTGTCCATGATCTGGATATTTTAGTCGGGTCTGGCTGCGTAAATAAGGTTGAGGTTGCATACGCATTTGGCCATGAGTTGAGGGGACTGTCTCCTGCCTCAAGGAGGGCAGTTGAAACCGGAAAATGCAAGGTGATCGCCGAGACCAGCAATGCCGGCTATCAATGGAGGTTCCTTGCAGGAATGATGGGGGTTCCTTTCATCCCCTCTCGAAACCTCCTGGGAACAGACACCCTGAAACGGTCTTCTGCCAAGGTTGTGAGGTGCCCATTCTCCAAGAAACCTATCGTATTGATTCCTGCCGCATACCCGGATGTCGCAATTATTCATGTCCACAGGTGCGATAAATATGGTAATGCTCAAATTGACGGCATAATCATAGAAGACTTTGAACTTGCAAGAGCAGCCCGAAGGTTGATCCTGACCACAGAAAAAGTAATTGATGAAGAAGAGATAAGAAACAAACCCTGGCACACCAGTATTCCGTTCTATTATGTTGACGCAGTGGTAGAGGTCCCATATGGCTCCCACCCCTGCATAATGCCATATATGTATTATTTCGACGAAGAACATATCGGCGAATGGCTGTCCTTATCAAAAACAGACGATGGAGTTCAGAAATATCTTGATAAGTATGTGTTCGGCACTAAAAACTTTGATGAATATCTAAAGTTGATAGGAGGAAAGAAAAAATTATCTTTCCTGAAAAAGGTTGAAAACCTGAAAGCAACACCTATAATACCCTGGATTAAATAACTTCCAATGAGCACAAAATATAACCCAACCGAACTTCTTGCAACAGTGGCCTCAAAGGCACTCGAAGACAAAAAAAGCATTTTCGTAGGAACAGGACTACCAATGCTCTCTGCGCTTCTCGCTCAGAGGACATTTGCTCCAAATCTCTTAATAATCTTTGAGGCCGGCGGCATAGGTCCAAAAGTCCCTATCCTCCCAATATCCGTAGGGGACTCAAGAACATTTTATAAGGCCTGCGCTGCCTCCTCAATGCATGATGTAATGTCAGCCGGCAATTCAGGATATGTGGACTACGGATTTCTTGGCGCTGCAATGATAGATGAATACGGAAATATCAACACAACCGTTATTGGCGACTGGGATAAACCCAAGGTACGGCTTCCTGGCAGCGGCGGAGCAAACGATATAGGGTCGTTCTGCTTCAGAACAATAATAATTATGAAACAAGACAAAAATAAGTTTGTAAAAAGAGTGAATTTTGTGACAACGCCCGGATATCTTGACGGGCCAGGCGCAAGGGAAAAGGCAGGGCTCCCAGAGGGCAGCGGCCCATATAGAGTAATAACACAGCTTGGAGTATATGGTTTTGAAGAAAAAACCAAAAAGATAAAATTGATCTCTCTTCATCCGGGGGTAACAATTGAGCAAATAAAAGAGAACAGCAGTATGGATATAATTATTCCAGATAAAATTGAAATATCTCAGGAACCAACCGAAAAAGAGTTAAAAATATTAAAAGATATTGATCCTCTTGGTATTGTGATTTAGAGATTTCGGTCACCCTCTCCCCTTGCAATGCTTCGCGGCAACGGGGCCCTGCCCCCTGCAGGTCGGGGTGGATTTCCTTACATATGGTGGAGCTGAGGGGAGTCGAACCCCCGACCTGCCGCACGCCAAGCGGCCGCTCTCCCAAACTGAGCTACAGCCCCACAACACATTACGGCGTCCGCAAAAAAACGGCTTCATCCCACTCGGGCCCAAACTGAGCTACAGCCCCACAACACATTACGGCGTCCGCAAAAAAACGGCTTCATCCCACTCGGGCCCAAACTGAGCTACAGCCCCACAACACATTACGGCGTCCGCAAAAAAACGTTATTTTAAAAAGTCCTTGAAAAAGTCCTTATATTTTGTCATTGCGATCCGCCAAGGGCGGAGAAGCAATCTCATGCCCATAAAAGTTAATATATTAGAGGGATTGCTTCGTCATCCGCCTGAGGCGGATTCCTCGCAATGACAATAAAAACTAATTTACTCTTCTTCATCTCCTTCCCGCCGTACGAAGGGTTTCTTCTTGGGTTTCCTATTCGGTTTAAGCCTGCTCTTACTGGCCGCTTCCTCTTTCCTGCTCCTGCTTTCTTGAACCTTGCGGGCCATATCCCCCACCTCCCTTTCCAACGACGAGATCTTTTCTGATAACTCATCTATCTTGGCTGATAATGTCGCGAGTTCAGGCACTGAGATTACTCTCTCCTTTATAAGTTCATGCGTTTTCTTGCCAAGAGAGGTATAAAAATCATTCCTTTGCTTCTTCAAAGAAATAATATCCAGCCTTCTCCTTCCAATCCTTGAGAGGGCAACAACCTCTTCCTTTACCTTCTCTGCAAGGCTCGACAACCTATCTTTAATATTTTTCATGGAATCCTGGAGTTCCCGATATCGCTGTTGTGAAGCCACTGTCCCCTTTTCGCTCGTTTTCTCCATGCTAAACAATTACCATACAGAACAGCCAATGTCAAACCTCGCCTTTCTTGACTGAAATCTTATGACATCCTAAACTCATAACTGTGGGTCGTTCACACACTGCGCCGGGATGGCGGAATGGCAGACGCAGGGGACTCAAAATCCCCCGAGGGCAACCTCATGAGGGTTCAACTCCCTCTCCCGGCACTCTTTATGAGGGTTTCCGCCAAAGGCGGATCTCCGCCAAAGCGGATCTGCCTAAGGCACGAAGCCTCTGGCTGACAACTCCCTCTCCCGGCACTCTTTTGTAATGACTCTTTCGCCTGAAGACATTCTTATCCTCTCTTTAGCCAGATTAAATCCTCGAGTTCTGAAAAAGACACTCTCTGCTTCTCCACGGATGAACTGGCCCTATTTTCTTAAGGAATCCCGGACCCACGGCGTGTCCCCCCTGCTCTACCACAATATGAGCAAGCTCAGCCTTCTCTCCATATTACCCGGGAATATATTGGCGAAACTCAGAAAAGACTATTACCGAACCTCGGCTCTCAACCTGCTCTTCAGCAGGGCCCTCAAGGAGATCCTTGCGAAGATGTCGGATAAGAAAATTCCCATCATCCCTCTCAAGGGCTGCCTTTTCATGCATACACTTTACCCTTCTATAGCTCTCAGGCCCATGATCGACCTGGACTTCCTTGTCAAGGAAAAGGATTTCCCCCGGGCATCCAAGACATTGAACGAAATCGGCTATAAGGAGGTCTTCGACCCCAGACGGCCTCATTCAGCACAGGAATACTACGCCATGGTGTTTGAGAACAGGGACAAGGCGACCGTGGAACTTCATAAGGGTCTTTATCTACGATTCAGTCACGCTTTTGACATGGACGGTCTCTGGGCCAGGTCCAGAAGGATCCGGCTCTTAGGACAGAGAGTCTGGACCATGTCTCTGGAGGACACTGTCCTCTCTCTATGTCTCCATCTTGCACAGCACGATTTCGGGATACGATTGATCTCTCTTGTGGATCTGTCCGAAATCCTCGCTCGCGGGGAAAGTCGCATCCGTTGGGATCTCATCGTCACCAGATCGGAATCTCAAGGGATGAAAACACCCGCATATCTTGCCCTCCTCCTCATGAAAGAATGGTTCGGGAGAAAGATTCCCCCCTATGTCCTGCGCGGGCTCAAGCCCTCTGCGATAAAATATGCATACATATCCAGACTCTTTGACACAGGAAGCCTAAGGTTCCTTAGGCTTGACCTTCCCAAACGCCCTACCCAACTCTTCCTCGTACCTGCCCTGATGGATAGACCCATTGACGCCCTACGCTTTATGGTGTCTTACCTTGGTCTTCGCTTAAGGGATGCATTGACACAACAGGATGGACATCCCGGCTCCTCTTCCTCTCAGATAATCCTAGGGAAGGAGACCCTGACTTTTCCCAGATCCTGAAGGAGGGACTCCCTTCACCCAATAATTATGACATTTCAGCGATTTCACTAACCGAGACTTCAATAACAGATGCAAGGGCTGAAGCCATCTCGGAGTTCAATAATGGCGTCCTCACAGCAAATTACTCCGGACACGGATCTACGCTGAAGTGGTCTATTCAGGGACTGCTCACAGCCGATGACGCATCTCTCCTCACTTCTTCTGACAGGCCGGCCTTTGTCAATGCCCTTACCTGCATGAGCAACTATTTTGACTCTCCTTCGGCAGACTCCATCGGGGAAAAGCTTCTCCTTGCCCGGGGGGGTGCATTGGCTGTGTGGTCCTCAAGTGGGATGACAACGCCTGATGGACAGGACATCATGAACAAAGCTTTCTATTCAAAAGTCGTCAAGGATGGAGAGAAAAGGATCGGAATTGCTACCCTCTCCGCGGAAGCCACTCTAATTTCCACAGGAGAATATAGCGATCACCTTAAAACCTGGACACTGCTGGGAGATCCTGCCACGCAGCTTAAATAGAAAGAACTTCCTCTCTATTTCTTCAGTTCAAGAATCTGGGTCATGCTTTGATCGGAGAAGGGCCCAGATTTGTCGAGCCTTATTACCTCCTGGAACTCGACCAAAGCCTTATTCTTGTTTCCGAGGGCCTTATAGGCCATACCCATGGCAAAATGCGCCCGCGGATTATCAGGGGAAAGACTCGCTGCCTTTTTTATGTGGAGGAATGCATCCACAGGCTCCCCTGATTCCAAGATGGCCATTCCAAGATCAAGAAGGGCATCTACAGAATCCGGATTGCGGTTCAACGCCCTGCGTAGCCTATCAATCTTCCTTTCTGCGGCGGACTTGGGTTTTTCAGCAGGAGTTTTCTTTGGCTTTACTATAGGAGCTGCCTCTTCGGGTTTCTCAACGGGCGCTGCAATGGGTTCCTGTATAGGACGGTTTTGTGTGACCTCTGGCGGAGATAAAGACTCCTCAGATGCCTTAACTCCGGTGGTCGGAAGGGCAGCAGTAACAGGGGGCTGCGGTTCCCTAACAGGGCTTTGCTTCAAATAGTAAATTGACCCTCCAACGAGCACTGTGACAACAAAAAGAGAAGGAAGAGCAATAATCATTACTCTTTTGAAAGCAAAGCCTTGTGGCTGTTCAGCGGGCACCTCGGATACCACGGGTTCCTCCCCGATGAGCAGTGGTTCCTCTGACAGAGGAGCTTCAGCAGGGCTTTCCTCAATTACGGTTTCCGGAGTGGAAACGGGAGCCAGCATATCTGACGGGTGACTTATTGGCGCAGTCTCTATCGGCGCAGTCTCTATCGCAGCACTTTCCATCAGAGCAGTCTCCAATGGCGGTCTAACCTCGGTGGCAACAGCCTTTAGCAACCCCCTCTCATAAAGTTCCCAGAGCCCCTGCATAGCCTTATTCTTTTCAATCCCGCTTTCTTCTATGGCTCGTAAAAGCGTACGCCGGCCGTCAATGTGTTTGAGAAAGGTAATGGCATGAAGGGATAGTGCCCCCCTGTCCAGCTCAAGAAGGGCAACAGGATCGAGTCCATATACCTCGTCCAGGGGCAGCATGGGAGCAGGCTTTGTTTCCGCTGCCTGTTCCTTTCTAACCTCTTCAATGATCTTTAGGGACAAAAGACTGAAGAGCACCCTGGATGTATCAAGTGGGGTCAGAGAACTGGAAGAAATGATCCCTGCCAAATTCGTTTTTCCATCTATGAGATCAACAACCTTCAACTCACTGGGAGAGAGGCGAATGTCACTTATGGTGATCGCAGAATGAGGAGAGAATTGGTAGATCCTTTCCGGCGGGCCCAGGGAACCTTTGATCATATCGAGAGTATATCTCCTTCGCACACCATCCATGATTACATTCGCGGCAGACTTCTCCAGGAGTATCTCCTCCCCCCTGGAGATATTTATATCGCTCAACTTATACGCGCCGTCCTCCCATTCAAAAATGCTAAAGATGATCTCCTCCATATGCCTCTGAACAAGGGAACGAATCTCTTCAGGCGCAAGGATCGACAAATTCACAAGGACTGTCCCAAGCCTCTTTCCCTCATGACCTGCAATCTCCAGTGCGTCCTTTAGCTCAATCTCCGAGATCCTTCCACTTTTCACCAGCCATTCCCCGAGCTTGTCTCCTTCATGGCTTGTAATGGCAAGCGTCGGTTGGCCCTTATCAAAATAAACCGCTTTTTCTACACCCTCCCTATCAAGTGTAAGCGTTCCGCTCCATTCTTTTATGTGAAGCTCATAAAAGAGTTCCAAAACACTCTTTTCCTCAAGGCGACCGCGCATGGCTGGCATTGGTGCGGACTTTTCTGAGGGTGCAGCTTCCCTCAAGGGTGCGACCTCCTCCGTGGGTGCAGGCTCCTCTAAGGATGGAAAAGGTACTGTTTCCTCAATGGGCTTGGACTCCTCCAAGGATGGAAATGGTGCGACTTCCCCTGTGGGTGTGGGCTCCTTCAGGGGTGCAGGCTCCTCCATGGACCATGATGTTACTTCTACCGGCGGGATAACCTTGTTTAGTATTTCAATAATTGCATTGTCATCTATACTTTTGGGAAGGAAATCCTCACATCCCCACAATCTGATTACTTCCCCCTTATCGTCAACAACACTGCCGCCAAAGAGATACACGGGTATACCAGCGCCGTTGGGATTGGACTTAATCCTTCTGCATAGGTCAAAGCCGTTTGTCCGCGGAAGAAATGTATCCAGAAAAACGAGGGCAATTCCCCCCTTGTCAATGCTTTCCAGGGCCTCCTCAGGGGTAGAAACCTTGAGGTAACTCCAGCCGCCCCCCTCCAGGATACCAATGAGCCTTTCCTCGAATGTCTCGCTGGAGGTCACCACAAGGATCTTCTCATTATCCCACTTTTGGGTATCCGGCATCACAGGCTCCCTTTGGGCTGCACTCCCTCGGCGTAATAATAGTGATAGCGGTAACCCTTCTTTTTCTCCGACTTTATATCATTGAGGACAACCCCATAGATCCTGGCCTTTGCCTTGTCCAACTGGGACTTGGCTTGCTGATGGAGTTTTCTGTCGAGCTTTCCCACCATGATAACGAAGATAACCCCATCTGCTTGTGCTGACAGGAGGGCGGCATCGGTCACAAGGCCGAGGGGGGGAGAATCAAGAAGGATCCTGTCATATAATTCTCTAAGCTCCCTAACGATCTCCTTCATCCTTTTGGAATCTATAAGCTCGGCTGGATTCGGCGAGATTTGCCCGCACGTTAAAAGGTCGAGATTCCTGTAACCTGAAGGTTTGATTGCATCACGAACCCCCATTCCCTCTTCAACCAGGAGATTGGTGAGGCCGGGCTCCCTCTGGATATTAAAAATCTCATGGATTCTTGGTCTCCTCAGGTCAGTGTCAACAATAAGAACCTTCTCCTCTGCCTGGGCCATAATACTTCCCAGATTGGATATGATCGTCGTTTTCCCCTCCAAAGGACCCCCGCTTGTCACAAGGAGCACCTTTCCCTCACCCGTCGGAGATGAGAACTTAACATTAGTTCTCAATATCCTGAAGGCCTCTGCGCTTGTGGACCTGGGATCCTCAACGGCAGTGAACAATGATTCGGCCTTTCTTTCCATCTTGATCCTGGGAATATATGCAAGGAGAGGAAGATCAAGGTGGCGGCGAACATCATCTTCTGTCTTCAAAGTTCTATCAAGGAGCTCCTGGGAAAATGCAGCCCCTAAACCGAGCAAAAGGCCGAGGAGGGCCCCAATAATTAGATCATATTTTACCCGTGGAGAGATAGGAGCGCCGGGGAGCTCCGCTTCATTGATCACGGTAACATTGCTCATGCCCATTTCAGCGATAACATTAGTTTCCTTCAGTTCCTTCATGAAAAGATTGTATAGCTCCTTATTTAGCTCTGCATCCCTGCTCAATATGTTGTAGCGGATCTTCTTTTTATTCCCTTCAATAATCTTCCTCTTCTCAGAATCCAACCTTGCCTGAATCATTGCGATCTCTGAACGCAGATGAACCACTGAAGGGTATCTATTGCCAAAATGGGATTTCAGCCTATCCAGATCAAGCTCGGTCTTCACCAACTCCGTGCTGAGATCCTGGAGGGTTCTATCCTCCCCCAGCGAGTAGGGACGAGGCCCGCCTTCGCGCTGGAGCATGGATCCATCTCCTGTGGAGGTAAGGTTTTCCTCCTCGATGCATTTGATCAGGGACATCTCAGAATCCTCAACCTTTTTCTTCAGATCCATTAATTGCTCCGTAAGCCACGAGATAGACTTCCTTGACGCCTCTACAACCCTCTCCACGCTCAGTTCTGAATAAACACGGACTGTTGCGTTGGCAATATCCCTGGCAAGAACAGGATCGCGTGCGCGGGCATTTATAAGGAATATTCGGGAATCAGCCTGCCTCTCAACAATAATCGCATTCCTAACAAACGAGACCCAGTCTCCTTCCCCTTCCATCTTGAGGGTCCTGACAACCCCCTACTGCAATGGGCTTGCTCCTCAGGACATGAAGCTGGGTCTGAAGAAAAAGCGATTCGCTATCGTAGGCAAAAAACTGATCCATGGGAAGCTTCTGATAGTAATCCGGACCGATGGAGATGGTTGCAACGGCCTGATATACCGGCTCCTTCCTCATCGTAAAGAGGGTAACGCTCCCCATAGTAACAAGGAAACATAAAAGGATAATCCACAACCTTCTCTTTCCTATCTCCAGGTATTCATTTAATGTCATCTGGGTCCAGTCCACACTTCCCTCCAGATGTAATACTCAACAAGTGAAAGAACTCCCATGAGCACGCCAAGACATCGAGCAACATGATTCTCCAGCGAGAAACGCCGTCCAGACTTTTCAACCCAAACTGCTCGACCCAGGATGCGCTCCTTTCTCAAGGCTGAATCCGGGGCCATCTTCCTGTCGCCCTTGGTAACAAAACGGCCATCTTTCTTTAGTATGATCCTGTGGACACAGAGTCCCCCCTTCCACGGGAAAAGAACGATATCCCCAAAGCCATATGTACCCGTCCTTTTCTGTACGCCGATCATGTCCCCTGTAGAGAGGACTGGTTTCATGCACCCAGAGGAGACCCTGAAGCATACCTCCTCTCCCCTTCTCAGCAGCGATGCGATAATGGGATCAGCTCCAGTCACACATATCTCCTCTTTTCAGGGCAGTGTGCAGTGCAGAAGCCTGGCTTTTTGCCAGGGGGGAGCACCCCAGGAAATTCCCTGTCTCCAGAAAGGACACGCCCGGACAGTGTGAACAAGAGTCAAACAGGGCGCAGGACATACATTCATTAAGGTCCTTCATGCACAGCCTGCGAATTTTCCTGAGCACAGGAGAAGATTTCCAGATATCTGTAAAACCTTCCTTCTTGAGATTGCCTGCACTCCACCTGATCTGAACGCATGGATACACATCACCATAAGGTGAAATAGCAAGGGTATTTCTGCCCGAATTACATATTGGTCGAGTTGTCTGCCGCCGTCTTCTTAGAATGGCCTTTTCCTTTATCTTCTGTGCGCTCGTGTTCGTGTAGAGAGCCAACAGGCTGTCTGAATCCATATTGAGTGCAACTGGACGCCGATCGCCGTTATCTCTGGGCACAATCTGGGTATTATAGAAAAACCGTACGCCCATTTTCTCTGCAAGGGCCTCCATATCTTGATGCTCCATGTGATTGCTTCTCATAAGTAGGGCTTTGAAATTTACCCTGACCCCTTCTTTAAGAAGGTTTTCTGCCCCCTGTATGGTCTCATCGAAAGAGCCGGGGATATGCGTGACGCCATCATGTGTCCCGGCACTGGCACCATAGATGCTAACTTCAACCTCAATGGGGTCCAGTCCGGCGATCCCGGATGCTGTCTTTTTATCAACAAGGGTCCCATTGGTGAAGATCCTGAGAGCGAATCCCAAATCCCTGGCCTTCTTTGCGATCTCAAAAAAATCCCTGCGCAGAAGGGGCTCTCCACCGCTGAAGCTCAGGAAAAGTACGCCAGCTTCTGCCATTTGCTCCAGGATGGAATAGATCTCTCGCGTGGTAAGTTCCCCATCCGTTGCACCGGCCTGCCTTTGGCTGAAGCCAGTTAGATAACAGTGCTCGCATCTTGTGTTGCAGGAGTAAGTCAGTTCAAATAGAGCTGACACAGGCCGGCATCGCCTGGATGTTTCTTCAAATGCGCGGTTATAAATATGATTCACGAAAACAGCTTCCTGCATGCAAGGGCGTCATTCTTCCCCCACCTTCCCTTGCAACTAACCGCCCGGGCCTCTATTTTTTCCGACGCTGACATCCTCGGTTTCGTGTAAGGTTTTTTCTTTTTTCTCATAATAAATACCTTCCTTTATTTAAATATGATAATCTCTCTTCTCTTGAGAGCATTAAGAAACCCACTTACATCCTTTCTGGCTTCCCCCTCAACGACATCGTACTCTTTGACTATTCTACCAACAATATCGGCAACTGTCCTTTTCCCATCCATAGCCTTCCACACCTGGCTGCCTGTTTTATTTAATGCATAGACAAACCCTTTTGAGGGATGGACAATTACAGCCTCCCCTCCAATAATCCTCGAGGCTATCCTCGGGCTTTTAATAGGTATTTTACCCAATTTGAGCACTTATCTCAATGTCCTACAGAGCAGGGCCCAAAATGCCCTCCCTTTTTTGAAATGCAGCCTGTAAATTGGCACATTTTTCACCAGTTTCTCGCATCTTGACAAAAGGACAGCACTTTTTCTTTCTTCGTCGGATAAGAACGGAAGGCCAGATAGGAGGAAAGCCATGGCATCACTCTTGGAAATCGCGGACAGATAATTTCCTGAATCCTTCTCTGGGAAAAATATCCCGTGCAACCCAACCCTGCCGCATGGGAAATTTTTCTCTCCCTGCATCGGGACGCTGTACATGGTAAAACCATTTCCTTCATCACGAATGGCCACGAGATCATCCCCAAGAACCTCTCCCTCAAAAGCAAGGGATGCTGCAATGGTAGATTTTCCTGTCCCTGAGGGACCGGGGAAGAGGTAACCTTGTTTCTTACTTTTCACGCCGGCTGCGTGAATAAGAATGCCCCCCTCCTTCAGCAAAAGAGAAGCTCCTATGACTCTCAGGTAATTATCCAGTGATCCGAGGGCTTCATTACAATCCGCCTCCAGCCGTCCCGACCTTGTTCGGAAATCAAAGCCTCCCTTGAAATGATAGGAAAATACCTCTACTTTCTCTTTCTTCCTGTCTATTTCCACTCTGAATTCATCACCCCATGATCCTTTGTCAAGAAAGGAAAGACCAGGAGACAGGGATACCATAACCCTCGCAGATGGCTCTCTGTGATTGGTGATAAATTTCGGATACCTTTTCCTCAATAGCGAAAAAAGAGATGAATCCTCCGAAGAGATCTCTACCCTCAAACCAGCCAATTCGAGGCTTGCCTTCATTAAAACAACCCCGAGGGAACGACGATAAGATCTCCGTCTTCAAGGGCCATGTCTTTATTCCTGTCTCCATCCTCCAGAACATCTTCCATCTCCAGGACGAAGACCTCCTGTTTGCCGCTTTTTCCCCTGACAAGCTTTGTCCCATTCCCCTTTGCATACTTTGTGAAACCTCCTGCATCAAGAATGGCGTTGAGAACAGTATATTGCTCTTTAAGCTTGTAGGCCCCTGGCGTTTTCACCTGTCCAACAATGAAAAAGGTCTTTGCCTCCTTATCACTCCTTGGAAGGAAAATGACATCTCCTTTTTGGATAGGGATGTTCTGGGCAAGGTCGCCATCAAGGAGGAGACGCGTCACATTGACAGTGAGATGTGTGAGGGAAATCCCTGTTGTCGTGATATCTTCACCAACCTCAGGGCTCCTCCTCAGTATAGAAACGATGTCCCCTGCGCTGGCTGTGGGACCTCCTGCCTGGAGGAGAACATCAAGGAGAAGGTTTTCACCTTTAAGTCCGTAAGAACCAGGCTTTGCAACCTCACCCAGAACAAAGACCTCCTGGCTGTGATATTCCTCAACAACAACATTCACCTTTGGGTCCTTGAGAAAGCCCTTCCCAAGCATACGCTCCAATTCGTTGTTGATCTGGCTGAGGGTCTTCCCTCCAACCCTTATCTTTCCCAGAATGAAGTGTTTTATGTATCCCCTGGAGTCAACCGGATATTTTCCCGATACCTTCTCTGCCTCATAGGCGTCAATCCTTATGACATCGCCGGGCCCAATTGTATAGTCTGACGGCTCCGCTTTACACACAAAGCACATAAGAATAACTGCAACAAGGATAATTTCCCTCAAGCTCACTGAACGGTCCATCTGAGCTCCAGAAAATACCGATTGTCGATCACATTGCCCCCGTCATCCCTACCATCATAGTGATCGTATATAAAGGACAGGGATGTGTCAGTAACGATCTCATATTGCGCCCCCGCCTGCACACCCCAGTACTCCCTATGAAGGGGAAGTCCATGAAAGGAATAATTTCCCCATGTACCTTGTAAAGAGGTCTGAATCCTGGGGCTCATGACATAGGTGGTCCCCGCCTGCACGCTCTTCGCATTGAAGGTCCTCCCTGTAACCTCCACGCTCATGGCCTGTGTATATGTCGCCTTGGCCTCCAATCTCTCCGATACAGGATACCTCAGGTCTATCTTCATGAAACTGCCGTTAGCCCTGCCTGCCTCGCTCGACTCAAGGGATTGGCTTCCAAAGCTCATATCCCCGGTCAGCCCATGGAAGAGCAGGATCAACCCAGCGGCCCCCTGATGAATAACGAGACTTGATGTCTTGCCGAGAGTATACATTTGATCAAAATAGGAATAATCGAGATACAAAGATAGTGACTCTGTCACCTCCTGAGCAAGACGCAGCGAGGCCTTGTGTGCATAATATGCCGCCCGAAGTTCATCATAGAAATCAGCCCTGACAAAATCGTACTTCCATTGAGAGGACGTCGTGGGACTGAGGTCGTAATCAAAAAGGGCCCCAAGGACAAGCTCGTTGGCTCTGGTGAGGTTTATTGGTGAATAGGCAGGTCTACCCACCTCAACGGGAATAAGGAGATAGCGGTCAGCAACGTAAATGAGAAGATCTTTTATAATATACATGCTGATCTTGCTCTGGACCTGATATGATTGCTTTTCTCCCTGCTCTCCGTTGTAGTAATAATAATAGGATTGATCAAGGGTCATATCCATTCTCTTTAGGGGAAATGCAAGTGAAAGGCGCGGCACCGCCCTCCACACAAAGTCTCCCTCTCCCTCTCCCGTGCTGAGAAGTATATTATCATCATAGCCTCCCCCAACGGTCAGCTCGGGCAATATCTCAACAGGAACATATGCCAATGTGTTTCCAGGGAATAGGAAAATCTGAAGGCTGGCCAGAGCCAGAAGAACACTTGCTCTCATTGAGCCCCCGGCGACTGGGAAATAATGGCATGTACTTCAACCCTCCTGTTCTTTTCCCTACCCCTTGCTGTTGTATTGGGCATTATTGGCCTTGCCGAACCCGCTCCCACAGCCTCAATCCTGCCCGGTGGCAATGAAAAATTTCTGACCAAAAATTCTTTGGCTCGCTCTGCCCTCTTAAGCGATATCTCCTGGTTCCTGTCTCCCGATTCCATGGCATCACAGTGACCTTCAATCCTTAAAGTGATAGTTGGATAGCTATTAAGAATAGCCTTGAAGGCAGGGCCGAGGGTTTGCAGTGAGGCAATAGATACGGGAGTAAGCGTCACTCCGCCAGGTTTGAATGTGACCCCTTTAAGAACACTGCTCTTGCTTTTGATAATTAAATCAAAAAATTCTTTCTGTTGGATACTGAGATTTATAGTTGGCTTCTGCACAGGAGGCTTTTCCAATTTCTTGGCAATTGTGATCATGCCGGCCTCACCCCAGCATGCCTTTCTGTATTCAAGCTCCCTCTCCGGAAATACCAGGATTAGAGGACGGAGCAGCCTTTTTGTCACAAGTTGTGCCACTTCGTTCATTGGCATCCTATGAGATAATGAAAGGTCAAAACCATTTTCCCACGCTTCACCGGTCCAAATAACTCCTCCCTTTTTTACATCAAGAAGTGTGGCCTGAATACCTGCAACCGGGATTGCCCTGGCTTTTGAGCTCAGGTTCTTGAAGCCATACTCACTGACGGAGCCGAAGACCACCCCGTCAACTCCAAGGACTCCCCCAATTCTTCTTGCAGATTCAAGGTCAATGCTGCCATCAAGAGCTATTCCCTGCCATTCGAGAATCCGTCCCACCTCGGAACTTTCCAGAACCATGAAGCGCCTTGAGCGATAGAGTTCCACGGCCATTAGCTCGGCAAAAATATCCCTGGCTTCCGGGTAGTCCGTAGCGTTGTTGAACGGAAGAATAGCAATGCATGTTAGTTCGCCGTCTCCCGGGGGCTGACCCAAAAAAGAGGATCTAACCTTATGGAAGCACGCCGTGTCTGCAAAAACAACGGCACACCCCAAAAGAGCCATTAATATTAATGTCTGTATCCTTGAACGCCTCATATAAGTCGCTCGCCACCCTTAAGATATTGCCTTATCCTTTCCTTCCCTTCACTGCTCAGGTTAATAAAGCGCACACCCATTCCAGGGATAATGGGGTCTCCCTTTTCCACCCTTTCTTTATTAGCCCTGACCACCTGCCCTTTGACCTTGATGGGTTCCTTTTCGCCGGGCAAACAAAACTCCATATTCACTATTTCTCCTATTTCGAAAATGAGATCGGATTCGATGAATACCCCGCCAACACTGACATCCGATGAAGGAAGGTGCATAATCCCCTCGGCCACTTCGCCGGACAAACGAATAATAATATTAAGTGGTTTCCTGTAAGAAACTCTGCCTTTTGTTTCGTTCATGCACCCTTCCTTGACGGTCTCAGCCTCTGCCCGATAAACTCTGTAAGATACTTTTTGCTTTCGCTGTCGAGGTTGAGGAACTTAATACCCATTCCGCCCGACACCTCCTCCTCCACCTCGTCCTTGGCCCACACGATCTCTCCCTTTACAATGATAAGAGTAGGACGATGAGGAAGGGTGAATTCAAGATAAACCCGTGTTCCTGTCTCAAGAAGAAGATCCGAAACAAGAAAAGCCCCCCCAAGACTTAAATTTTTTGATAAAAAATATAGCTCTCCTGTCCCCTCTTCTTCCTTGATCAGCATCCTGATCTTCACTGGAACCCTGAAAAACTTTCTCCGGTCTGATTTCATATTCCTTCCTCCTATTAGGCCCTATCCCTATCCACCGAGATTTTTCAGAATGGTTCTTACTTCTACGGCCGACGACCCTGTCGGTTCGATCTCGAGAAATTTCCTGTAGTGATAGACTGCTTTTGCCTTGTCTCCAGCTGTGGAAAAGATCCCCCCAAGGCTCAGATGCGCAAGCGAGCTCCTCGGATCAATGGCAAGGGCCTTTTCCAAGGATGCAATGGCTCCCTTATCGTCTCCGTCATCAAAAAGTGCGTTACCAAGATCCACAAGAATTACCGCGTTCTGAGGGGCAATAAGAAGAGCGAGGCGATATTCCACAATAGCCTCCTTAACCTTCCCCTCTTCATAGAGGGCCCGACCCTTCTTGTGATGAGCAACAACTTCATCCCCCTTCTGCACAGGACGGGGAGGCGCCTGACTTGCTGCTTTTTCCCTGGGACGAGAAGCTACAACCGGCGAACTTTTAGCCTCAACCATGTTCAGATAGCGTCTGGCCTCTGCTATCACATCTTTCTCTTTTTCCGGGTTTGCCTGTGACAATATAATCCGAAGGTTGTCATTTGCCTTCTCCAGGGAGCCCGTATCAAAGTAAACCTTGCTTAGAGAAAGACGGGCACCATTATCTTTAGGATCACGATCTAAACACTTACGAAACATCGTTAGGGCGGCCTCAGGTTCGCCCTTCTCCATGTAGCACGACCCCAACAAACGGTATGCCCGGGACAAATCGGGATCCAAATCCACTGCTTTCTTTAGGAAAATAATGGCGTCTGCAACTTCTTTCTTCCCCAGAAGCTTCTCTCCAAGTGTGACAAGTATCTCTTTATCTCCTGGAGAAAGAACCATAGCCTGCCTTAAATCCTCAATACCCTGTTGGAATGTTGCCGGGTTCTTTGAGCGGAGAACCCCCCTGAGATAATATCCTCTGGGATTATTTGGATTGTTTGCCAGGGCCTTATCGAGAACAGCAAGGGCCTCTGAATCCTTCCCTGCGTTAATCAGGGCTTCTGCGCTGGAGTCCAGAGACTTCTCTTTCAAACCATCATCACGGGAAACAATAGAGACTTTCGACAACCTCTTAATAATATAATCCCTTCCTATATAAAGACCCGCAATAAGAATCAGAGAAGGGGCAACAATCGGTAGTATCTTCCACACAACACTACTCCTTGAAGGCCCCGAGTAAGCTTGAACAACATCCGTTCTCTCTCGTCTCAAAGGCATCTTTTCGACTTCTACCCGTAATGCACGAGGAGAAGTGGCCTGAATTGCCGGTTGGGTTTCAGGGGGCTGTATTGTGGGCTGGGGCACAGCCTCAGGTGCAGACAGCACCTTCTCAAGCGATGTGATAAGGGGTTCATCCTTCCAGAAATCCCTTGGGGCTTTTGCTGTCTCTTTAATACTAAATTTCTCAGCAAGCTGAGACGGTTTTAAGAAGATCACCTTGGAATCCTTCTGCGCCGGCGGCTGCTCCTTCTTCCCTGGTAGCTGCTCCTTCTTCGCCGGTGACTGCTTCTTAGGCGAAGATACCTCTAACTCTACAGGAGCCTTTGTCTCAATTTCATCCGCCGGCCCAAGGACCTCCACCTCTCCGTGTATTTCGACCGGCGGACTCATGAAAGACTCTTCTGCTTCAGGGGCCACCTCGGGCTTGGATGAACGAGCCTCTTCCTCAACAGAATCATCAGGCGGCCTTAGAAAGCTTGATTCAACCTCTTCAGCTGGCGGTGGCTGATCTGAAGGCTTCTGAAAAATCAAAGGAGCCTTGGAGACGGTTTGCCCTGAATCAACAAGAAACCCCTGGAAATAAAGTTTGGCGATGATTTCGTATGCCTCAAGCTCATCATATCCAGACCTGTCCATCACTTCTTCGACCGTTGATTTCCCGTCGAATTCCGCCATAAGGGACTCGATCTTGGCTGGAAATCGCTGGGGGTGTTCAGAAAGAACCGCCTCTGAATCTATCACAAGAATATGTTCGGATGATGGTATCTCCTCCTGAATCCTTACGATCTCGTCGATCCTGCGCATTCCCTCCATGATCAGGGCTTGATTGCTCTTGCCAATCTTGTCCTCCCGGGTTATGTCACTGAAATCTACACGGAATGTTCCTTCTGACCAATTGAGAAGCCTATACAAAGCACTCTCTCCGGATAAATTCCCCAGTTCTGCATCCACTATCTTCCCCTTTTTAAAATAAAGGGCAGCCTTTTTGTCACCCTTAGTAAGATGAACCTCCGCTGATTTGTTGCCCATCTCCAGGGTCTGGATAAGGTCCACGAGGCCAATATCACTAAGGCTCCCGGCTAATTTCGCCTGCGTGACGCCCATCTCGATCTTCTCCCTCTCTTTCTTCTCAAGAAGAATCTTCAACCTGGTAAGAACCTCTTTCAGATAGATGGGCTTGGTGAGGTAATCATCCGCGCCGAGTTCCAGCCCCTTCACCTTATCTCCGACGGATTTTAGCCTCGCAAGAAAAATAAAGGGAATGTTCTTAGTGGATGGAATCTCCTTGATCTTTTTGCAGAAATCATATCCGCTCATCTGGGGAAGAACAACCTCGCTTATGATGAGGTCAGGAGGAGAGATCTTGATCTTCTCAAGGGCATCGGTCCCATCCAGGGAGGTCGTCACACTGTAGCTTGCCTTGAGGAGACTCGCCTCCAGGACCCTGAGGGTCTTCTGATCGCTGTCAACAATTAGGATCCGTTGCTTCGCCATGTCAGGACATTTCCACCACTTCGAGCTTAGACAGCTCTGAGATATCCGAGATAAGCTGGGAGAGTTTTATGCACTCCCCTTCCAGTAGTTCAGGGAGTTGGGGAGCATCCTGCCTGTGATAGGAAAGCAGCCTTTTTCTCAACGCCTCCATCTCCTGGAGAACAGTGGAGAGGATGTCCTCCTTGATCTTTCCGAGCTTTTTAAGGTCTTCGTTGGCCCTCTTCAGCTCCTCTGTTCTTGTTTGAACCAGACTTTCCAGTGTCTTCTTGGATGTCTCCAGCTCAAGGTTGGCTTTTTTAAGAAATTCCATAAGGACCCTGTTTTCGTATTTAACCCTCTGGTGATCCATTGCCCTTTTCACCTTGTCTCTCAGGACAGGGGGTTCAAAGGGCTTAATGATATAATCGTATGCGCCCAAACCAATGGCCTCTATAGCTGACTCCAGAGAGGCGTGAGCTGTCATCATAACTGCCTCAGTGTCAGAATTAATCTCCCTGCACATCTTGATAAGCGCCAACCCATTGATATCTGGAAGATTCTTGTCCACAAGCAGAAGGTTGAAAAATCTTTCCCTCAGACACTTTATTGCTTTTATACCATCCTCGGCAAGGACGATATTATAACCTTCGTCGGCCAGGTGCGTTTTGATGAAATCCAGCACAACCTTATCATCGTCAACGACCAAAACGTCATTCCCTGCACCGACGAGGAGCTCATTATCCTGCTCGTCATCAGGACTTTTCGTAGATTTCTTCTTCATTTAATATACTTTACTGGGAATTACAAATGATTTCAAGGGAGGCGACGCTTGGAATTTGCCAAATTATCCCTATGGAAGCGATAAATTGCGCCCAAGTATGTGATCTTCATCACATTTGAATCCAAACAGAATGCCGCGATCCGGCTACTCGCATGTTGCTTGTATTGGCATCAGAATATATGTAATATTTTTGTTTGGACTCAAAATGACCGAGATCAGATTCCATGGAAGGGGCGGACAGGGTGCAGTTACCTCGGCACAGATCTTTGCACAAGCCGTGATAGAAGGCGGCAAATATGCAACAGCCTTCCCATCATTTGGCTCTGAGAGGAGAGGCGCTCCTGTCCAGGCATTTATGAGAATATCCGATGAGAAGATAAAGGTCAGGACAGGTATTTATGAACCTGACATAGTTGTAGTCCTGGATATAAGCCTGATGAAGACAGTTCCGATAACAAACGGGCTTAAAAAGGACGGATTGATCGTGCTTAACTCAAGGTTGGAGCCCTTGCAATGGCAAAAAAAGTTGGGAGTAAAAAACATAGTTACTGTAGATGCAACAAATATCGCCCTTCAGGAATTGGGGTCCCCTATTACCAATATAGTTATGCTCGGAGCACTACTTAAAGCAAAACCTCTCGCAAAGTTAGATATTGTTGAAGGACTTATAAGAGAAAGATTTGTTCGCATTGCTGAAAAGGAAATCAATGCCTTCAGGAGGGCATATAAAGAGGCAAGAGTGATGCAATGAAGATAAAGGAAAAACCCAAACTTGAAGAGCTCCCGTTTGCAACAATAGTAACCGAGCCAGGGACAAGCGAATATTACAAAACAGGCGACTGGAAAACACTCAAGCCTGTCGTTGATAAATCAAAATGCATAAAGTGCGCAAATTGTTATATATATTGCCCAGATAATGCTTATGAAGAAGATAAGGAAGGTTACTTCAACCCTAATTATGATTATTGTAAGGGCTGCGGTATATGTGTGATTGAATGCCCGGCTCATTGCATAGGGTTTGTTGAAGAGGAGACTGAATAATGGCAAAAAGGACTGGCATAGAGGTGTCCCTTGCGATTGCAGAGGCAGTGAGACAGTCCGAAGTAGATGTTGTATCAGCCTATCCAATTACACCCCAAACCCATATTGTAGAAAGGCTTGCAGAAATGGTAGCCGATGGGGAACTTAATGCATCATATATCACAGTAGAGTCAGAGCATTCTGCGCTCAGCGCATGTATAGGAGCATCACTTGTTGGCACAAGGGTGTTTACTTCTACAAGCTCCCAGGGGCTCGCCCTGATGCACGAGATTATGTATCTTGCATCGTCCCTGAGGTGCCCGATTGTAATGGCCCTTGCAAACAGGGCACTATCAGGACCGTTATCTATTTGGAACGACCACTCCGATGTAATGGGAGAAAGGGATACAGGCTGGATATCTATTTTTTCAAATAATGGTCAGGAAGCCTACGATTTGACATTTATGGCATTTAAGATCGGAGAGAACAAACAAGTATCGCTGCCGGTAATGATAAACTTCGATGGCTTTCTACTCACTCACATGATCGAACCCATTTTTATATTTAACGACAGCGAAATAAAGAATTATCTCACCCTATATGATCCAACCTACAGGCTTGACCCTAAGAATCCCGTAACTATGGGCTCTGTCGGTCTGCCTGAAATATATACTGAAGCCAAAAAACAGCAGGACTTAGCCCTCAGGAATTCAATAAAGGTCATAAACGATACATTCAAGGAATTCAAAGAACGCTTCGGAAGGGAATACAACGCTGTTGAGACATACAGGGCTGATGACGCAGAAGTAGTAATTGTTATGCAAGGATCTATATTCGAATCCATACAGATTGTTGTGGACGAAATGAGAAACGAGGGCTACAAGGTAGGCGCAGTAGAGTTGAGGCTTTGGAGGCCGTTCCCTTTTGATGACCTAAAAAGCTCTCTTAAGGACAAAAAGGCAATTGTGGTGCTTGATAGAGCAATGATCCCCGGAGGACCTCAAGGTCCTGTGCTGTCTGAGGTTCGTTCTTCAATGTATCTGGATAAAAAAAGACCGATGATCATCGGTGTTCTCGCAGGCCTTGGCGGCAGGGATATATTACTTTCCCAGTACAAAGAAATATTTAATATGGGATATGACGCTCTTAAGACAGGGAATGAGCCGGAAATGGCAAAGATCATAGGGTTGAGAGAATGAGCAAGATTTTAAGGCCCAAGGAGGTATTCCTAAATGTTTTTGCAAATAAGATGGTCTCAAGAAGGGAATACTTTGCGAGGGGACACAGGGCATGTCAGGGGTGCGGCGCCGCATTGGTATTAAGATTGATCTTTAAAGAAGCCGGGCCAAATACAATTGCTGTTAACGCAACCGGATGTATGGAAATTATATCATCTCCTTATCCTTATACTGCATGGAAGATACCGTGGGTGCATGTTGCATTTGAAAATGCCGCTGCTGTGGCATCCGGGATTGAAGCAGCCATTAAGGCCTTAAAAAACAAGGGAAAAATTCCGGCGAACGAGGATATAAATATAATCGCCATCGGAGGTGACGGTGGCACTGCCGACATCGGCATTCAGGCTCTATCAGGGGCTTTTGCAAGATGGCATAAATTTTTATATGTATGCTACGATAACGAAGCATATATGAATACCGGTGTCCAGGGGTCCTCTTCTACCCCTCTGGGCGCAAGCACCACCACAACCCCTGCAGGTAAAATTAGCATAGGTCAGGGGAATTGGAAAAAAAATCTTCCAGAAATCGCAGTGGCCCACCGGATCCCATATGTTGCAACTGCATGTCCTGCATATCCTCTGGACCTGATGAGAAAGGTCAAAAAAGCCCTCAATGCTAACGGGCCTTCATACATTCATATTTTGGCAGTATGTCCCCCTGGATGGGGCACTCCTCCTGAATTGACAATCAGAATAAGCAGGATGGCAGTAGAGACCGGGGTGTTTCCATTGTATGAGGTTGAAAATGGCCGTTACTGTCTCTCACTCGATATGCCGGAGGGCCTCAGGCCAATTGAAGATTATATAACGATTCAAAGAAGATACAGGCACCTAAAAAAAGAAACCATATCGGAAATCAGAAATAGAGTATTGAAAGAATATAAAAGATTACAACTATTGGAAAAAATGGATTTCGAGGAATCATAATATGGAAATACAAGAAACCGTATCTAATGTATTTAAAAAATATAAGAGGGACTCGGCAAGAATTATTGATCTCTTGCAAGACCTGCAAAATATCTATGGCTACCTTCCAAAGGATCTATTAATTGAGGTGGGCAAACAGACAGGGGCTCCTCTCAATAGAATTTATCACATCGTTACCTTTTATAAAGCATTTCAATTAAAACCGAGGGGCAAAACAATTTTTACTGTATGTACCGGAACTACATGCCATGTCAAGGGCTCTTACAAGGTTCTCGATATGCTCGAAGACCACTTTTGTATCAAGTGTGGAGAGACCACAAAAGATTTGAAATATACAATTGAGGATGTCGGTTGCGTCGGCTCATGTGCGCTTGCGCCAGTTGTCGTAGTAAACGGAAAATATCATGGCAATATGACGCCAGATAAGGTAAACAAACTTCTCAAGGAGGCCGGTGCTGATGAGCCGAATAAGTAATATAGAAGAACTTACCGGTTTATATAAAACATTAGAAGAAAAATACCTTAAAAAAGAAAGGTACGTATCTGTCTGTTCAGATACAGCATGCAGGGCTATGGGTGCCATGGAGGTCTTTGAGGCTTTGAAAAAAGAAATTGAATCACATGGCCTTGAAATAGAGTTAAGGATTAAGGACGAATTGGTCAAAGACACCGGCTGCCATGGTTTTTGCGGACAAGGCCCCGTTGTTGTTATTCATCCAGAGAAGATATTTTACCGAAAAGTTAAGCCTTCCGATGCCAAAAATATTGTAGAGCAAACGCTTTTGAAACATGAAGTTGTAACAAAACTTTTATACAAAAATCCTGACACAAATGAAGATATTATTCATGAGGAGGAAATTCCCTTTTATAAGAGACAGACAAGACTGCTCATGAACATGAACAATAAGATTAATCCAATAAATATTGAAGATTACATTGCTATTGGAGGGTATCAGGCGCTTGCAAAAGCCCTTTCAAAAATGCAGCCCGACGAAATTATTGAGGAAATGAAGGCCTCAGGGCTCAGGGGAAGAGGAGGCGCAGGCTTCCCAACCGGATGGAAATGGGAAGATGCCAAAAAGCATAATTCTGACATTAAATATCTAATATGCAATGCTGATGAGGGAGATCCTGGAGCATACATGGACAGAAGCTTGCTTGAGGGAAACCCCCATAGTGTTTTAGAAGGAATGATCATTGGAGCCTATGCCGTGGGTGCACCAAAGGGATTCATATATGTCCGCCGTGAATATCCGCTTGCCTTGGAAAATGCAGCCATAGCTATCCAAAACGCAAAAAAGCTCGGCCTGCTGGGGAAAAACATCCTAGGGAAAGACTTTAGTTTTGATATAACCATTGCAAGGGGAGGAGGGGCATTTGTCGCAGGAGAGTCCTCAGCCCTTATGTTGTCCATAGAAGGCAAGCCTGCAGAACCAAGGTCAAAGTATATACATGCAACAGAATCCGGCCTCTATGAAAAACCCACCGTGTTAAATAATGTGGAAACATGGGCAAATGTCCCAATCATCATAAATAAAGGCGGGAAATGGTATGCGTCTATTGGAACAGAGAATAGTAAGGGGACAAAGATTTTCTCCCTGGTTGGAGATGTAGTAAATACAGGACTTGTAGAAGTCCCGATGGGAATGAAATTAAGGCAGGTGATCTTTGATATAGGAGGCGGTATATCAAAAGGTAAAAAGTTTAAGGGAGTCCAAACGGGTGGACCATCGGGCGGGGTATTGCCTGAAACACTGTTGGACATGCCAGTTGATTATGATTCCTTGACAGAGGCCGGTTCCATGATGGGTTCAGGCGGGATGATCGTAATGGGCGATTCCACATGTATGGTTGATGTAGCAAAATATTATGTCAATTTTCTTAAGGGAGAATCCTGTGGAAAATGCACCCCGTGTAGAGAGGGATTAAGGCAGATGCACAACATTCTTGACAGAATCACAAAAGGGACGGGCACCTTTGAAGATGTTACTTTAATGGAGGAGCTTGCTCCCGTTGTAGCCACAGCCTCGTTGTGCGGTCTTGGAAAATCAGCCCCGAACCCTGTCCTAACAACATTGAAATATTTCAGGGAAGAATATGAAGAGCATGTCAAGGAAAAGAAGTGCCGTGCCGGAGTCTGCAAGGCCATAATTCACTATGAAATAATTCCTGAACTATGCAAGGGCTGTTTGCTGTGCTTAAAAAGATGCCCGTCTGGAGCGGTTGTTGGGAAGAAAAAGGAAATACATAAGATAATCCAGGAAAAGTGTATTAAATGTGGGGTATGTATGGATGTCTGCAATCTTGACGCTGTAAAGGTTATATAAAATGATAAACTTTTCTATCAATAATAGAGGGGTAACAGGGAGCGAAGGCAAGACAATACTGCAAGTGGCCTTGGAGGCAGGGATATACATTCCACATCTTTGCAATAATGACGCTGTAAAACCGTATGCAGCGTGCCGAATGTGCCTTGTTGAAGTAACAAAAAAGGGAAGGAAAAAACTTGTTACAGCATGTGATTATCCTATTTCAAATGGATTAGAGGTAAATAGCAATACGGCTTTGGTTCAGAAAAATAGAAAGATGGTCCTGGAATTATTATTGGTCCGCTCTCCTAACAGCACCGTATTATGGGATATGGCAAAAAAAATTGGGGTTGAAAAGGTCAGATTTACGGGCCAGGATGTTGACGACTGCATACTTTGTGGCCTGTGCGTGCGGACATGCAATGAGGTTGTCGGAGCCCATGCAATAGGTTTTGAAAGCAGGGGTCCTTCACGGGTTGTATCCACTCCGTTCAATGAGGAAAACCCTGCTTGCATTGCATGCGGAGCATGCTCTGTTGTCTGTCCTGTAGATATAATCCCGATGTTTGAACATGATGGCATCAGAGAGATGCCCAGATGGCATAAGAAAGCACAGCTTGTAAGGTGCAGCAAGTGTAAAAAATACTTCGCAACAAAAGAAGAATTGAAATTTATAAAGGAAAAATCAAATTTATCCGAAGAAGAAATATTGGTCTGTCCCAATTGCAGGAAATATTCATTTAGGGTCTGACCAATTTCCTTGCAATGCGGACCTTGTTTTGGATAATATGAGCAACTGAAAGGACCAATGAACAGGCTTTCGACAATATCTGAATTCGTCACCTCACGGCTGGACGACGCTGTGAACTGGGCCAGGAAATTCTCCCTGTTCCAGTATCCATTTGTGACCGCCTGCTGTGGGATGGAGTTCATGTCCACCTGGGGCTCCCGCTATGACATCGCACGATTCGGAGCAGAGTTCCCGCGGTTTTCACCCAGACAGTCAGATCTCCTCATTGTAGTAGGCACCATTAACCAGAAGCTCTCCCCAATCCTCAAGACCGTCCACGGCCAGATGTGCGAGCCAAAGTGGGTGGTAGCTGTTGGGGCCTGTGCTTGCTCGGGGGGATTCTACGATAACTACGCAGTGGTTGACGGCATTGATAAGATCATACCTGTGGATGTATATATCCCAGGCTGTCCTCCAAGGCCCGAGGCTATCCTTGAAGGAATCATGCAGCTTCAGAGAAAAATATCGGGGGAAAAATACTTTTCCCGAACCCCCCTCTCCCCTCCCCTATAACACAACTGAATAATTTCTCAGCAGATGGCCTCACCTGAAGAAAGGATTGTGGAGATTGGATTCTCTCTGCCCTCTGCACCAAAGCCAGCGGGTTCATACAAGCCATGCGTGAGGAGCGGCACCCTGCTTTACATAAGCGGAATGCTCCCGAAGAAGGGAGATAAGATTATCTCGGGCCGGGCCGGAGCAGATATAAGCCTGGAGGAGGCCCAGGAGGCAGCCAGCCTCGCCCTGCTCTCTGCACTTTCTGTAATAAAGGCTGAGATCGGACGCCTGGAAAAAATAAAAAAGATCGTGCGCCTTGCCGGATATGTGCGTTCTGCTGAAGGCTTTTTAGATCAACACAAGGTCATAGACGGAGCATCGGGACTTCTCGCCAAGATTTTTGGAGAAATGGGCGGCCACTCCCGTGTGTCAGTCGGGGTTTCCGAGCTTCCTCTCGGCGCTGTCCTTGAGATTGAGCTTGTTGTCGAGGTCTCCTGACCCTGCCGCTCTAAAAAACAATTGGAGCACACTCCATCTGAAGCAGCTTCCGCTTGATACCTATACCTCCGGGCGTTGAAAATCCGCGCAATTCTCCCTTTGACCCTATCACACGATGGCAGGGGATAATGATGGGAAGGGGATTTCTGGCCAGCGATCTTCCCACGGCCCTACACGCCTTTGGGGAACCGATTTTTTTGGCAACATCCTGATAACTCATCGTCTTTCCATAAGGAATAGCCCTCACTGCCCTGAATACATCCCGCTCAAAACAAGTGAGAGGGGCCGTATCAAGTTTAATGGAGGAAAAATCCATCTTGGCCCCGGAAGCATATCTCTTTATCTTCAGGAGGACTCTACTCGCAATTCCACTCGTTGATTGCTTGGATAAGAGTTTCGCCCTGCTCTGATGTGGAGCGAAGAGTGCCGAAAGCTTCTTCAAAATGAGGGCCCTGGCCCTTTTCCTGCTCCCTACCCCAATAATGACATTCCTAAGACCCCTATCAGTGCAGATGACCCCGCACCACCCTATGTTCGCTTTGACAAGACCGTATTCCATATGGTCTTCAACTCATTGCTCTTCAGAAAATATGCCGCGGCAATAAAGCTTGCTATCCCTCCAGAAATGGCCATTGAAAGGCGCACCACCACGTTCCCAGGGGTTCCCCTATAGATCAAAATGACAATGCCGCTCATGAGAACAGTTGCAATGGAGGTCTTTACAAGGGAAACAAATATCTCTCCGAATGGTATCACCCTGAGTCTCCGGGAAAAGATCAGGACAAGAAGTAAAAGATTGATGTAGGCTGAAAGGCTTGTGGCGAGGGCAAGCCCGGCATGCCTTAGGGACCCTCTCATAAGAAGGACCCCGGCGATGAAATTGACAATAAAACTTACAATCGCCACTACTACGGGGGTCCTCGTATCCTTCATGGCATAGTAGGCCTGGACGAAGACACGGGCACCTGCCACGGCAGGAAGGCCAAGAGAGTAGCAGAGTAGGGCCTGGGCCGTTCGGATGGTGTCCTCCCTTCCAAAGGCACCCCTCTCAAAGACCAGGCCGAGAAGCGGCTCTCTCAGGAGGATTAGGCCGAGCATGGAAGGAATACAGATGAAAAGGGTTGCCCTTATAGAATAGGACAGGACATAGGCGAATCCAGACGAGTCCCTGCTTGCAGCCTTTCTGGAGAGGCTCGGCAACACCGCTGTCGCCACGGAAACAGCGAAGAGCCCGAGGGGGAGCTCGAAAAACCTGTCTGCATACCATAGCCAGGACACGCTCCCTGTCGGAAGAAAAGAACACAGGATTTGTGTGATCAAAATATTGATCTGGTAAACTGAAGCTCCGAAGGCGGCTGGAACCATCAGGACCATCACCTCTTTGACAGCAGGGTGAGATAAGTTCATATCCGGACGGGGAGTGAAACCCTCCTTCCACAGATATGGAAGCTGGACGAGAAACTGCGCCGCTCCACCGAGAATAACTCCCACAGAAAGGCCTATAACGGGCCTGGAAAAATACGGGGACAGCAAAAGGGCTGATCCTATCATGCAAAGATTGAGGAGGACCGGGGCCGCACCTGTAGAGAAGAAATAACCCATTGAATTGAGCACACCCATGGCCAGTGCAGCAATGCCTATGAGAAGGATGAATGAAAACATCACCCTGTTGAGTAGGACTGCAAGGTCAAACCTGACTTGATCAGCGGAAAACCCCGGAGCCACTACCTTGACTACGAACGGGGAAAAGTAGATTCCAAGAAATGATACGGCCAGGAGGATGAGGAAAAGTAGGGTGAAGGTAATGTTGAAAATCTTTCTTCCCTCCCTCTTTCCCTTCTTGTGGAGGTATCCGGTAAAGACCGGGACGAATGAGACGGTGAGGGCACCCTCTGCAAAAAGCCTTCTAAGGACATTGGGGATCCTGAAGGCAACAAAGAAAGCGTCGGCGGCAGGCCCTGTCCCGAAGAGATAGGCAATGACTATGTCCCTTACAAGCCCCAGCAGGCGGCTCACCAATGTGAGCCCCGCCAGCGTTCCCGCTGTCCTGGTGATCCTTGAACCCTCGTGTTTTATTGACATATCCGATGACATGGCTGTATTGTTAAATATATGGGATCACCTGAAAAAAGGGCGAGACAGAATCTCCGCATAAAAAGAAGGAACTACACCACCAAGACCGCTGTGAAGTTGGCAATAAAAAAGGTCCGTATTGCCCTCCAGGCAGGGGACAGAGACAAGGCACGTCAGGCCCTGACAGAGGCCATTCCTCTCATAGACAAGGCTGTTTCTCACGGGGTTCTCCATAAAAACAATGCCTCTCGGAAGATTTCGCGCCTGAGCTCTCAGGTTCTTGGATAACCGGCTATCTCAAGTATAAGTTTTTCCATCACAATTCTGTAATCCAGGGCTCCTCCTTTAAGCCCAACATCTGATTCAAAGAATTTTCTGAACAGATCCAACAACTCCTTCGCTGAGAACCGGTTTGCCTGAGCGGCAAACATCCGGACAGGGTAATTCCTGCCACCAAGGGCTTCCTTCACATCCTGATCGCTTCCCCCTTTTTCAAGGATGCTCCTTGTGATAACAAGACGTCTGAAATGATTCGCAAGCCTTGCAAGTATCCCTATCTCTTTTCCCCCACCCTCAATAATGGCTCCAAGGTTTCTAAGGGCCTCTTGAGCATTCCTGTTGCCCAGGGCATCGGTAAGAGCAAATGCCCCGATCTCCGTTCTCACGCTGCATAAACATATTAAATCATCTATGTCTATCGCCTTTTTTTCTCCAACATATATGGACAGTTTCTCAATTTCCTGCCTGAGTTCCTGGAGTGAGTCCCAGGCCATCCTCTGTAGAACATCCATGGCCTGTGGGAGAATTTTCTTGCCCCTTATATTCAATTCTTTCACAATGAAGTCTTTGATTTCAGATCCGTCTTTGACTGAAAAATCCACAACGTTAACAGGCGAGGCAACCGAGGGAGCTTTCTCCAATACAAAGACAAGACATGCTGAGAGAGGAGGATTTTTTAAATAAGAGGCGAGTGAATCCCAATCCTGTTGACTGAGTTTGTCGGCTTCTCTAACCACCACAAGTCTACGCTTGACAAGAAGGGGAAAGGCACGTGCAAGACTAAGTATTCTTTCCCCATCTCCTGAGCACGACATAACTACATCCCTGTTGAATGCCATAGATTCAGGAGAAATAAAGATCTTACCCTCAAGGCTTGCCAGGGCATCATCTATCAGGGCGTCCTCATCCCCCACAAAGAAATAGACAGGTGAGATGCTTCCTTGGTCAATATTTTTATATAATTCTGCCCGCTTCACATATTTCCGAAGATTCGATCGTGGACCTCCTCCATGAGATCCCTGCCAATTTTCTTCACTGCCTCCATCTCCCCGGCCTTTGTAAGAAGAATATCCGGGAGTGCATCGTAGTCTTCGTTCTCGCTCAATCCCTGTATCTGACAGAGGCTCTCCCCACCAGACTGGGACACCTTCACAAGCTCCACATTGAGTGCGACCGTCACTCTATACCTTCTAATCTTACCTCCATAATAGAAGATAGGAGAGACATTATAACTCGTTATCGTTCCCCTGAGCACTGCGTCAGCAAGGGGTTCGTCAACAACACTCACCCTCCCTGTCCGTGTAAACTCTTCTATCAAAATGGAAGTGAATATATTTTCAATGCCTGTCTCACGAGTTTTATTGACGAAGATAGGAATAGCGATTTTCTGAATCTCCGGCGATAGGGTACCCCGTCCCGTGAATCTGTATCCACATCCAGAAAGAAAAAACAGTACAAAGAGGCATGTGAGCAGCCTCTTCATGGTGCTGTCAGACGACGATGTTGACAAGCCTGTCAGGGACAACGACGATCCGTTTGATATCCCTGCCCTGGATATAGCGCAGTATCTTGTCGCTTTTGAGGGCTTCTTCCTTTACTTTATCCTCAGGAGCCCCGAGAGGAATAGTTATCCAGGCCCTGAGCTTTCCGTTAACCTGAACCACTATGGTCACCACCTCCTCCTGTATGAGATTCCTATCGTATGAAGGCCATTCCACCCTCATTAGGCTCTTCTTATGCCCGAGCTTACTCCACATCTCCTCCGCAATATGGGGGGCAAAGGGGAATAGAAGAATCACAAGGGTTTCTAAGGCTTCCCTTACGGCCGGGCTCTCTGAATTCGCTGAAGATTTGAGATGATCAGAGATTGCATTCGTAAGCTCCATGAGAGCGCTGATAGCAGTATTGAAATGCTTCCTCTCCCCTATGTCATCTGTAGCCCTCTTTATCGTCTTGTGGACAAAGCGTCTTAGCTTTGTCTCCTCTTCGTCCCGTCCCTTGGAGTGTTTCCGTTCAGCACATACCAGCTTCCAGACCCTCTGAAGAAATCTGTTGCATCCCTCCACACCCGTGTCGCTCCATTCAAGGTCTTTCTCGGGGGGAGAAGCAAACATAGTAAAGAGACGAACGGTATCGGCCCCAAATTTTTTAACGATAATATCAGGTTCCACAACATTGCCCTTGGATTTGCTCATCTTTGCTCCATCCTTGATCACCATCCCCTGGGTGAGCAAATTCACGAAAGGCTCATCAATGACAATAAGCCCCATATCCCTGAGGACCTTCACATAAAATCGAGAGTATAGCAGGTGCAGGATAGCATGCTCGATCCCGCCAATATACTGATCAACGGGCATCCAGTATTCTGCCTTTTTCTTATCAAAAGGCCCCCTTGAATTATTAGGCGAACAATATCTCAGGAAATACCAGGAAGACTCCACGAAGGTGTCCATTGTGTCAGTTTCTCTCCTGGCATCCCCACCGCATTTCGGGCAGGAAGCCCTGAGGAATCCCCTGTTTCGTGCAAGGGGCGACTCTCCTGTGCCTGTGAACTCGACTTCTGTGGGAAGGAGCACAGGAAGCTCCCTCTCGGGAACATGCTGAATCCCGCATGCTGAACAATATACAACGGGTATGGGAACCCCCCAGTACCTTTGCCTTGAAATCCCCCAGTCCCTGAGCTTATAGTTTATAGCCTTTTTTCCGATACCTTTTCTCTCGAGGAATTCAATAATCTTCACCTTCATGTCATTGCTGGAGAGGCCGGAGAAATCCCCTGAATTAACCATGAGTCCCTCCCCTTCATAGGCTGAGGCTATTGTCTCAGGTATGGGAGCAACTCCCGGCGGCTGAACAACTATAACGATCGGAAGGCTGTATTTTTTTGCAAAAAGGAAATCCCTCTGGTCATGGGCTGGAACCGCCATGACAGCCCCTGTGCCGTATTCCATGAGCACAAAATTCGCAACATAAACGGGCATATTCCAGCCAGTAACCGGATTTAAGCAGCAGGAGCCTGTGAATACCCCATCCTTTTCATATCCTTCTGCTGTTCTCAGGACCTTTTCTTGCGTGAGACATTTCTTCACAAAAGCGCGGACCTGACCCTCTTCGGGTTTCCCGCGCGAGAGCTCGAGGGCCATTGGATGCTCCGGTGCAAGGCTCATGAATGTCGCACCGAAAATTGTATCCTGTCGTGTGGTGAAAACCTTTATATGGCCATTCCCATCAGCAAGCGGAAATGAGATCTCGGCGCCCTCGCTCTTGCCAATCCAGTTCTTCTGCATTGTGATGACCCTCTCCGGCCATCCCTTGAGCTTGTCACACCACTGGAAAAGCTCCTCCGCATAGTGCGTGATCTTGAAAAACCATTGGTCAAGCTCCTTTTGGCCTACCTGACTTGAACAGCGCCAGCACAATCCTCCTTCCACCTGTTCATTGGCCAGAACCGTCTCACAGCGCGGGCACCAGTTAACAAAGGATCTCTTCCTGTAAGCCAGGCCCTTCTCAAACATCTTGATGAAAATGCTCTGCTCCCATTTATAGTAGTCAGGATCGCAGGTCGCCACCTCCCTGTCCCAATCATATGAGAACCCTATCCTTTTTAGCTGTTCCTTCATATATGAGATATTGTTCCTCGTCCACACAGCCGGATGGGTCTTGTTCTCAATAGCGGCATTTTCCGCCGGCAGCCCAAAAGCATCCCATCCCATAGGATGGAGGACATTGTAGCCATTCATGGTCAGAAACCGCGAAAGAACATCACCTATTGTGTAATTTCGGACATGGCCCATGTGGATCTTTCCAGACGGATAAGGGAACATCTCGAGGAGATAAAATTTATTTTTTTTGTTTTCTCTGGAGCGGAAGAGTTTCTTTTCCTCCCAGTACTTCTGCCACTTTTGCTCTATAAGAAGCGGGTCGTAATGCACCTTTATGCCCCGGATTTGAGCCCCAGGTATTCCTGAACAACAGAAAGTATCTGCGGGGCACTCACGGGTTTTGTGATATAGGCGTTGGCCCCCAGCGTCATCGCTCTCTCTTTATCCTCCTGGCCGCCTTCTGTAGTAATGATGATGATGGGGATTTTTCCGTGGACATCATCCTTCCTGATTAGACTCACGAGCTTAAGCCCATCCATCACGGGCATATTTATATCGGTGATTACAAGATTGAAGGTGTCGATGGAAAGCTTTTTTAAGCCGTCCACTCCGTCGCTGGCTTCAATGATCTTGATATTCTTCAACCTTCTCAACGCAAACGATATAAGCTGGCGCATCGTTGGAGAATCTTCAACAACAAGAATTTTATTTTCCTGCATAGAGCGTTTACTTTGTAAGAAGGTTTATGAATCCTTGAATTGTATGGTGTTTCCTCCTGAGCTCTGAATACATCTTGGAGCTGAAGATGGCCGTGGCTGCATGGCCTGCCAGAAGCGTAAAGAGTTCATGGTCGAGGGGAGTGAAAGAGTGCTTCTGTTGTAGAAGCTTGTAGATGACGATGACGCCGATAATGGTTTCCTTGATCTTGAGGGGAATGCACACAAGTGGATCGAGAATATTCCTGCTTCCTTCCCGAGATAAGGCTTCACTGAAATAGGTCTCCCCAGTCTTCGCCGCTGTGCCAATCGGTCCCTGACCAAGATTGATCTCCGGGAATTTGCCCCTTTCAACTCCCTCAGTAGCAACAGCATTGAGCGATTTCATTTTTTCGTTAAGCAAAAGAATCCCAAATTCCTCCGCTCCGATCAGATTGATGATGATCTCAAGGATCACCTGGAGAACCTCATTGAAATCAAGGGTGGAATGGAGCTGAAAACTGGCGATATAAAGATTGGCAAGGTTGTTATTTTCCTCCTCTACTTCCACATATCTCTGGGCGAAGCTTTTATTCTCGGTCTCGACTTCCTGGATCTTTTTTAGGATCTCCTCCCTTTCTTTCTCAAGCTCTTTTACCTTTTGAACGAGATCCCTATCCAAAGCCTTATGATCCGCAACTTCGGGCTTTCTGGAAGAACCGAGTTCCTCTTCGAGCTGAACTATCTTGTAACGGAGCCTTTCGTTTTCCCTTAGGAGCTCCTGGGTAAACTCCGCCCCCTTTCTGAAGAGGCCGAGAAACTCGTCAGCTCTTGAAAAAACTGGTTTTTCTTCCTTTTCCTCTGCCGGTTTCACGATATGATTATATGTATCATATTACCCCTATAAATTTCAATGTTTGCTCCGGGCCCATCCTATGATCTCCCGCGAGATTTTAGACAGGGGAACAATCTTGTCCACAGATCCCCCCTCTATGGCCTCTCTCGGCATACCAAAAATCACGGCTGTCTCAAAGGCCTCCGCGAGAGTCTTGCCTCCCTTCCTTTTGATCTCGGCAAGCCCTTCAGTCCCGTCGCTCCCCATACCTGTAAGAATAATGCCAAGAAGCCTGTCACCAAAGATTTTGGCTGCTGAACCGAACATTATGTCTGCTGAAGGAACATAGCGGTCCTCCGGCCGCTTCTTTACAAGGGACACAGAGACTTTATTGTCATTTAAATTGAGAAATATAGAATGCCCACCTGGAGCAATCAAGACATTGCCGGGGCAGACATGGTCTCCTGGCTCTGCTTCCTTCACCTGAAGGGCTGTATAGTGGTCGAGCCTCTCGGCAAAAGACTGTGTAAAGCCCGGAGGCATGTGCTGGGACACCAAGATCCCAACACCAACATCAGCGGGAAGTTCCGAAAGGATCCTCTGAATAGCCGATGGCCCACCAGTTGAAGCACCTATAGCCACTGCCTTAATCTGGCCGGATGTCCTCGGAAGATCGGGATGTTCACCTTTGTCAGCAAGCACAACGGGGGGTTCTATCAGACGTTTCTGTATGCTCCTGAGATTGATTGTAGCCAGGGCAATAAACTTAATCAGTAGGTCATCCCTTAGGGAATAAAGGGCCGGGGAAGCGGTATCCGTAGGCTTGGGAATGAAATCTACTGCCCCAAGCTCCAATGCCTTGAATACATTTAAGTCCTCTCTCCGTGCACTGACAACTATGATTGGAGTCGGCTGATACTTCATAATGATCCTCAGGAATGTGCATCCGTCCATTCTCGGCATATCAAGGTCAAGGGTAATTGCATCGGGCTTCATCTCAAAGGCTTTTTTTAGCCCCTCTTCACCGTCTCGTGCCGTTCCAATCACTTGAACCTCTCCAGTGGATTCAAGCATCGTCTTCAAGGTCCGCCTGCTGTAGGCTGAATCGTCAACGATCAGAGTCCTGATCATGGCATTCCATCCATTCTTGGCCGCACCGGTTTCTGATAAACAAGGTCGTTCTTTAAATGCTTCAGATGGAAATATGTCGTTACATTCATGAGCGATTCAGCATGACCCAGGAGGAGGTATCCGCCATCCATAAGCCTATTGTAGAAGCTCTGAAGAACCCCTTTCTTCGCCTGAAGGTCGAAATAGATCAGGACATTTCGGCAGAAAATCACATCCATCTTCTCGAGAAGAGTAACCTTAAAAGAATCCACAATATTAAGATGAGCAAAGTTGACCATGCTTCTCACTTCGTCTTTTATCCTGTATTTCCCTTCAGGGAGCGGATCAAAATATTTCCTCATAGTTGCCTCTTCCATGGCACGGAAGGATGCTTTTGGATAGATGCCTTTCCGTGCCACAAGAAGGACTCTTTGAGATATATCACTGGCAAGTATCTCAACCCTCCAATCAGGCAGTAATTGCATTTCCTTGATAATGATGGCAATTGTATAGGGTTCCTCTCCTGTAGAACATCCCGCGCTCCATACTCTCAGGATCTTCTCCCTCCTTTTCTCCGGCCTCTGCTTGATATCCGGGACAATCTCCTCTGAAAAGGCCCTGAGTTGATAGTCCTCACGGAAAAAGTAGGTTTCGTTGGTAGTCAGGAGGTCAACGATGGTATCCATCTCCTCTTTTCTCTTCACATCAAACTTTAAAAAAAGCAGGTAGTCTTTGAATGAAAAAAGCTGGTTGTTTTTAAGCTGTTGCGTAAGGCGCCTCTCGAAGAGGTATTTGGCGTTGGGATCGAAATAAATCCCGCAATAAGAGTGGATAAGATCCCTTAGCTGCGAATATTCCTCATCATTCATGGAAATTGTCCCGTTTTTAGAAGGGGAAAAAATAAGGGAATTGTTATCCTTCATGCAAAGATCAATGTTTTTTTCCAATAAGCTTGCGGGCCTCACTCCTGACGATATGATCTTGATCCCGCGAAAGAAGGGAGAGGGCATGTGATGCCTCTTTCCCGTGAATAAGGGCAAGAGAGCGAACAGCTTCAAATCTAACATCCTCGCTGGGATGAGAGAGCATTCTCCTCAAACCTCTAAGAAACTCACCTTCTCCCCGATCCCTCAATGCCTCTATTGCTGTAACAGCTACAAGAGTATCAGGATCTAACAAGGCGCTCCGAATTGCGTCATCCGGGCCTGGTCCGGAAATGCCCCTAAAGGCCCGCAGCGCAGCGCAACGAACCTTGGGGTCCTCATCATCAAGAACAAGGACAAGGTACTTGATGGCTTTCCCGCCCCCGATCTTTCCCAGGACCATGACGGAAGCAATCCTCACCTGAGGATCTTCATCGGCAAGTGACACCTTCATGTGATCAACAGCCTCTTTGTAACCAAGGGAACCAAGAGCTTGAAGCGCGCTCCTTCTGACAGCAGGATTTTCATCCTTCAGGGCAGAGAAAAGATGGTTCAACTCGTTTCTGCCGCCCAAAACCCCTATAATCTCAATGGCGTTTTTCTTCTGGGTAGAAGAAGATTGTATAGGGATGCGGGTTAGGGCCTCTATTATATTTTTGCGCGAGGAATGTCCAAGGACGAGAAGGGCCTCTCGAGAGGCTTTCTGAACATCTTCTTCGCTATCATCGAGACCCTTTACCAGGGCTTTAATAGCCTCAGCGGGAGCCTCCTTCCTTGAGAAGAGACGGCCGAGAGAAAGTGATGCCTGGACACGGACCGCATGATCCTCATCCATGAGAAATGAGAGAAGGGTCTCCTTCACGCTGTCCCCTGTGACCTCGCTTAGGGCCCTGGCCACAAGTGCCCTGGCCTGTGCATCAAGGTTGGGAAAGGCCCTGAGCAAAACGGGCAGGCCTTTCCTTCCAATATCTCCAATGGAGGCGCACACCGTATCACAAAGGCCTTCCTCTCCCGCTCCGAGCCTGACCAAGGATAGAATAGCCTCATCCCTCTTTGCCCAACCCAGCACAATGACCGCAGCCCTCTGCACATCAATGTTATAGCTTTCCAGCGATCTCATTATCTGGCGATAGGTATCATCCGCAATCGCTGCACTCATCTGCTTCTTGAGCTTTCCCTTCATAAGCCCAGGCAGAGCAGAGGCAAGGTTCACAAGCGCAACAAGGCTTGCTTCTCTTACTGCCTTGTTTTTATCATTAAGTCCCTGGATAAGATATGGTATGGCCTTGTTACTCTTGCTCCACCCCATTGCATCAAGGGCCCCTTTCCTAAGGATCGGATCTTTCACGGCACTTTTAAGGAGAGCAATAGGAATGTGGTAGCCCTTCTTCCCCAGTTTGCCGAGGGATTCAAGGGCTGTATAAGCAAGCATCAGACTGCACTTATTATTTACCAGCTTGAGCAGATAAGGGATCGCTTCTTTCCTGCCGAGCTTCCCCAGGGCCTCTGCTGCAGAGACCCTGACGTTTTCGTCCTTGTCCCATAATAGCTTTTTGGAAAGGACCCATATCGCTGAACCATCGCCTATTTCGCCGAGGATGTCTGAAATAAATTTCCGAACCTCATGATTCCCGTGCTGGACGCTCCTTAAAAGGAAGGGTAGAGCCTTCTTGCCCATGGCAATCAGGGCTTCCTGGGCAGAATTCCTTTTCCCAACATTATCATTGGACTCCAGAGCCAATAGGAGGCTGGGAATTGCCTTCTCGGTGTCAGGCAAAGAAAGCAGCCCTTCAATCGCAACCTTTCTCACCCTCCAACTTGCATCACCGAGAGCAATATCAAAGAGAGCAACAGCATCCATCGTCCCTTTGATTCCTCCCTTAAAGAGTGACGAAACGGCTTGAGCCCCTTCCCTCCTGACCTCTTCGCTCTCGTGGCTTAGGGCCCTCTTTATCTCCAGGATATTCATTGAGGATACTCCATTTCCTTCTTCTTCGTCTCAATCAGATTCTGAAGGCTCTCCTCCAAGAAATCTGTCTTTTCCCTGATCCATTCGGGTACTCTCGCAATATACAGCTCGCGTCCCTCCTTGATGTCCCTTTCCAACAGTTGGAAGAACTGCCCATTCCTAACTCCTTCATCCACAAGATCCTTATTATAGAGAGCTATATCAGACACTATGATCCTAGCGAGTCGCTGGGCTTTTTCTATCTCTTTTTCTTGCTCCTCGGTGTAACCGGTTTCATGGGGCTGCACGGCGGCTTCTCCTGGAGCAGTAGAAGAGGGTTCCTCCAGGGTCTTCTCTGATGGAGCCTGATAAGACTCTGGGGAGGGAGCGGGTACTCCCCCTGCGGGTTCAGATAGGAACTTCTGAACCAGGGGGAGGAGCCCCTCCTGAATCTCGTGTTTTTCCAGGTATCCATCGGCTCCGTAGAGATTCTCCGGCTTCCTCCTCAGGCGGGTTCTGTCATATGCTGAGGCAAGAAGAATGACCCTGACTCCCTTCATCTCTTCTTCCCTTTTTAGGACCTCACAGACCTCAAACCCGAACATTTTGGGAAGGGCCACATCAAGGATGGCAACATTTGGCTTGAACTTCTGTATATACATGAACGCTTCTACTCCATCCTTTGCCTCAGCGACACTCATGTTGGCCCTTGAAAAGATCTCTACGAGCGATCTCCTGATTGCCTCGCTGTCATGAGCAATAAGTACCGGGGCTGGTTGAGGAGTGGGAGTTACTCTTTGTTTGACAATAAAGATGCCGTTGCATTTTGCGCAGCGCAGTTTAGCCCCATTAGGAGGAATCTTGCCCTCATCCACTCTATATCGCGCCCTACATGTAGGACAGGCAATGATCACTTTTAAACCTTGAATTTCCCCACAACTTCGTTGAGGATCTGCGCCTGCTTTGAAAGAGCATCCACAACAGTATTCAGTACAGAGGCGCTCTCCACATTCTTCTGTGAAGTAGAGCCTATCTTCTCAAATGCCTTTACAACGTTAGAAACAAAATCGCTCTGTTCCTGGGTGGCCTTATTTATATAATTAACCATCATTGTAATATTCTCTATTGACTGAGTGATGAGCTTGCTGCCCTTTGCCTGTTCCTGAACGGATGACTTGACCTGTCGTGATGTCTCCCTCATCTTCTCAGATGCTCTCATGATCTGTTCTCCACCCTTGGCCTGCTCTGCGGTAGCCTTTGACATCTCGCTAACCATGTCGGCAATCCGACTGATACTTTCTGTAATCTGCTTTGATCCCTTGGCCTGTTCCGTGGTAGCAGTGGCGATTTCCTGGATCCTCTCCAGGGAACTTCCGGCACTTTCGGAGATCTTCTTGAGAGCGTCGCCAGCCTGGTTTGATCGTTCCACCCCCTCTTCCACAACCTCATCAACAGCCTTGCCCGCCGTCATCACCCGCTGCGCCTCTATCTGGACAGACTTGATGATTTGAGAGATTTCTCTCGTGGATGAACCTGTTCTTTCGGCAAGCTCCTTGATCTCGTCAGCGACCACGGCAAATCCCTTTCCGTGCTCTCCCGCCTGCGCGGCAATAATGGCAGCATTTAGAGCCAGAAGGTTTGTCTGCTCCGCCACCTCATCAATGACGCCGAGTATATTTCCGATCTCTTTTACTCTATCCCAGAGACTTCCCATGGCCTTGTTCACTTCCTGCATGGATGACTGTATCTTGCTCATCTCTTCAATAGTTTCCTGAACCACTTTTACCCCTGCCCTGGAATTTTCCTCAACATGGGCCGAGAGATTGGAGGTCTCGGATACATTGGACTCTACCTGTTTAATATTGCCATCAATTTCCACCATGCTCCTCGCAGTAACATGGGTAATATTAAAGAGGGACTCAACATTCCCGGCTACCTGTTTGATGGAAACGGCCATCTCGCTTATAGAGGAGGCAGTTTCCTCCACAGAGGCAGAGAGGACCTCCATATTTTCCGAAACCTCCTCAATGCTCGCTCCCATCTCAAGGATAGATGAAGAACTTTCCTGGGCAGAAGCCGACAGGATCTCGGTATTCTCGGCAATTCCTTTTATGGCGTTTTTCGTCTGTTCAATATAAGAGGTGGTATCCCGGACCGCTGAAGTCTGAGATCCGGATCCCTCAAGGACCATTTTGGATCTATCGGCGATCTCCTTTGCAATCCCAGCAACGCTCACCGCAGCCCCCCTGACCCTTTGAAACATCTCATTGAGGTTGGTCCCCATCCTATTGAAAGTCTCAGCCAGTATCCCAACTTCATCGCTTGATGTGACCTCCACCCGCTGGGTCAAATCGCCTTCCGAAATGAGCTTGGCCTTGAACACCATACTTGAAACAGGAGAAACGATAAAATTCACAAAGTAAATAGCGAGGGCTGTGGCAATGCCATAACTTAATAAAACAAGAAGAACCGCGAACCATATCATGCTGGCGAACTTCTTGTCAACATCTCTCTCTGAGATTCCAATATGAACATGTCCCTTAGCTACAATATCTTCATAGCCTCGGGAAGAACCTAATTCAGGCAAAGTTTCGCCCCCGCCAGCACCCTCCAGATCGAGCATATCGCCCACACCTTCCTGTCTCCTTTCCTCCTGTGCGGTGACGACTTCATCGGAAATATCATATAGATTGCTTCCTGAGAAGGAATTAATGAGAGTGGGTTTGAGTGGGGTGGTGGTCATCCTCAGGATCTTGGGCAGCTCGCGTTCGAGATAGGCTTCCTTGAACCTCTGAGAGAGAATGCGTCCGTTTTTATTCACGATGACAACATAGGCAACACCCACATCATCATAAAAGCCGTCTATTAGCTGCTCCAGGAGCCCCCGATCCTCGGCTAAAACCCCGAATTTTGCGTTGTAGCTGAGATTCTTTGTAAGAGCTATACCCCTTCTCTGGAGCTCTTCCACAAGGATCCTCTTGGTCTGTCCCATGTAATACCACCCGTATATGACGCTAAAAACAAAGATTCCGCCCACTATTAAAGCAATAAACTTGAGCCTCAAACCATATTTTAATGACCTTAGCTTTATTTCCATGATCCTCACCCCCCTTTATAGTTTAAATTGTCCTATTTCGTTTTTATTCATTCGGGAACCTCTGCGGACAGCCCGGCCTTCTCTTCCGATGTAAAAATCCTGTCAAAATCCAGTATGAAGATGAGCCCGTTTTCACGCTCTATCACACCCGAAAGATAGTCTGATTCAATGGCCTTGACAAACTTTGGAGGTAGCTTGACCTCGGACCTGGGCACCCTAACCACCTCTCTTGCCTCATCCACAATGGCACCCAGTATCTTCTCCATAACCGACATAATAATGATCCTTGTCCTCTTTGTTGGATCGGCCGGGGCGAGACCAAGCCTCTTTCTCATATCCACCACGGGAATAATGTTGCCGCGAAGGTTAATGACTCCCTCGACAAAAGAGGGAAAGCGAGGAAGCCGTGATACCGTCTGATATCTGGCAACCTCCCTGACCTTCATGATATCAACAGCATATCTCTCTTCATTCACTACAAAGCAGGCGAATTCACCAATATCTTTATCACCCGAAGGCTGAATTGTCTCAGAGACAGTCTCCATAATCCCCTCTTTCATGGCCTCACCTTTGATGAGATGTCCATGTCAAATATCTTCTTCATATTCAGCAGGATGACCATTTTGTGATTGTCCCTCCCAACGGCCTGAATGAACTCTGCACTTACTCCAGCAAGAATAGAAGGCGGGGGTTCAAGCCCGCTGGCTGGAATCCTCACAACCTCGGTCACCTCATCCACAACCATCCCCAGGGTCTTCACATCGTCTGAAGCAATCACGATCCGGGTTGACTTGGTAGCTTCTTTAACAGGAAGACCGAGTCTCCTCCTTAGATCGCAAATAGGGATAATGATCCCCCTGAGAGAAATAATTCCGAGAATATACTCGGGAACACGGGGAACCTCGGTGATCTCCATGGGCTTGATAATCTCCTTCACCTCAGTGATAGGAAATGAATATTCTTCTGTAGAAAGCTTGAAGCAGATGAGCTCCAGCCTGTCCAAAGGTTCTTTCAGGGCGTAGCTCTGCTTGTAGAGCTCTTCGCTGGCGATTTCGAGAAATTCCTTATCCTGAGAAGGAGCCAGAACCTGTGTGGTCTTAACAGGCTCCTCTCCCTCCACTATAGGAATCCGGGCCTCAAGCTCCCTGGTGCTGGGCTGCTCTGTAACCATAGGTACAATTGAAGTAGGCTGCGGGTCAGGGGCCTTTTTCTTACCCTTCTCCATCTGTGCCTTCTTCCTGATCTTCACCAGATCCATACCTATCTCCTTCGTCCCCTTTTCGTTCTGCGCATACGCCTGGCCGATGAAGTCTTCCTTCTCTTCCTCCTTTTCTTGACTGTCTTTATCACAACATCATGCTTAACAGAGGTTGAAACCAAAGAATATCCAAGATCGCGGCCAACATCTTCTATAACATCCGTGTCGATCTTTTGGGCGTCCCGGCCATAGCCCTCAAGAAGGGCTGAGGAACATAGATTGTTGATCTCCCTGGGAGTTCCCCCGGATAGATAATAGATCCGGGACATGGCATCATTCGTAAAAAGGGAATTCCGACCGCCCGCCACCTTCAGCCGGAACAATATATATTTTTTGGTCTCTGCCTCATCCAGTGGTTCCAGGTGAAAATGGATCCCTATCCTCTGTCTGAGGGCTCTATAGGGTTTCAACATGAGCTTTTCATTCAGCTCAGGCTGGCCGATAAGAATAAGGGATAGAAGGTTTTTATCATCAAGCTGGAAATTTGTCAGGAGCCTAATTTCGTCGAATGTGTTCCTGTTCTCAATGAGCTGGGCCTCGTCCAGAATCACCACCGGGCATCTCCCTTTATCGTGATATTCGCAAAGAATCCCGTTAATCTGTTCCACAACATCTGATTTGAAACGGCCGGGATTCTCCGTACCGAGCCTCTGCGCAATCAGTCGTAACAGTTGAAGCGGAGAAAGCCGTGGATTGATGATGAGAACGACCGAATACATGTCATCCAGAGAATCAATCAATGCCCGGGAGAGTAGGGTTTTTCCGGAGCCTATCTCGCCGGTCAGAACGGCAAGCTCCCTTTCCTCAACAGCGAACTGGAGTCGGGCAAATGCCTCAGCATGGTGTGTTCCCTTATAGAGGTAACGAGGGTCAGGGGTTTTCATAAATGGGTTTTCTTTCAGGCTGTAGAATTCCTTGAACATTTCATTCGCTCCGAGGAGCCTTTTCCATGACCTCATTGATGATCGCGCTAACATCCAGGACAAGGATCGTCTTGCGGAAACCAACTTCTGCTGCCCCTACGATCCCCCTGATCTTCTTAAGGCCCTCCCCAATGCTTTTGACTACAACGTCCTGCTGGCCGGACAATCTCTCCACAAGAATCCCCAGCCTTTTTTCCGCCAGGCCTGTGACGACGACATAATAGCTCTTAAGGGATGACTCCATCCGATTGAGCTGAAAGTAATCCCCAAGACGGAGGAGAGGAAGGGTGCGTCCCCTCAGCTCCACAACCTCTTTTTTCCCTATGGTTTCTATTTGTTCCGCAGTGATCATAAAGCTTTCCATGATTGAGTTCAGGGGAATAGCATAGCTCCTCCCACAGGTGTCAATGATAAGGGCCTGAATAATGGCAAGTGTTACAGGGAGGGTAAGACGAACTGTAGTGCCCTTTCCAACCTCGCTCTCTATCTCAATTGCTCCGCTGATCCTGGTTATATTGTTCTTAACAACATCAAGGCCTACACCACGGCCTGAAACCTCACTGACCTCGTTCTTAGTACTGAAACCCGGCGTGAAAAGCAGCTCGAAGATCTCCTCCTTGGAAAGTTGGCTGCCCTCTTCCACCAATCCCTTCTCCACAGCAGAGGCCAAAACCCTGTCACAATCTATTCCATAGCCATCATCGCTGACCTCGAGAATAACATGGTTCCCCTTCTGGTATGCGTTCAGAACCATCTTCCCCCTGAACTGTTTCCCCTTCAGGAGCCTTTCATTTGGTGGTTCTATGCCATGGTCTATCGAATTCCTGACAATATGCATGAGTGGATCACCGACATCCTCTATGATCAGCTTGTCCAGCTCCGTGTCTGCCCCATAAATCTCCAGGTCCACATCTTTGCCCATCTCTTTCGTAAGCTTCCTGACGGTCCGAGCAAGCTTATCGAAAACCTGGCGGAGAGGAACCATCCGGACATCCATCACTCCCCCCTGTAGCTCGTTGAGCTTCCGATCAAGGTCCTTCACAGCCTTTAAAAGGTCAACGACGCTGCCGGTGAATCCCAATTGTGACCTTAACCTCTCTGAAACTCTTGAGAGCTCAGCCTTAGAAAGGACAAGCTCCCCCACAATGTTCATAATGTTGTCCAGTTTCGCAATATCAACACGAACAGTCTGGCTGATGCTCCTGAGGGAAACTTCACCAGGGGGAGGCGCTAATTCCTGGGAGGGTGCGACTTGAATAGTTTCCCGGGGAATTACAATGGTTTCAGCGCCTATCTGTTCAATGGCAGAGACAGCCCCGTCATTTTTCTTGACCGAGACAGGGACGATCATTACCCCTTTTTGTTCAATTTCATTATTAAGTTCCTCCTGATTTTTCCCCGTTCCGACAAGAATATCAAAGTGGATCTGTCCCTCCCCATGCATTCCCGCGCTTGGCAGGGTCGTGATGATCTCTCCCTGGCGCTTAAGTACATCTGTCAATTCGGCAAGATCTCTGTCAAAGCTCATAAGGTCAAATGTTGCCTGGACCTTAAATAGATTCACCCCTGCCTTGACATTCTCTACAAGCCGATGTTCTTCGTATTCCGTTAAGACGGATAAGAGTTCCTTATCAATATCAAGGGACAACAGTGGGGATCCTTCAGCTTCTGCCTTTTGCTCTTTGGCAACCCTGTTGAGCTTGACAATGAAAACTTCAACCTGATCCTTTTCCTTTCTGCCTTCCCCCTTTGCCTCAAGAATCTTGTGGAGAAGATCGATCCCTTCCGAGAACTGGTCAAGAACTTTTGGATCCATCCTCACCTTTCCCAGTCGAAGTCCGTCCAGGAGGCTTTCCATATTGTGACTGAGCTTGGAGATAAGAGGAAACCCGAACATTCCTGACATCCCCTTGAGCGAATGGGCCCCCCTGAAGAGGGAGTTGAGGACATCCTGGTCCACACTCCCCTTCTTCAATGACTCTACGATCTTTTCGTTGTCTTTATAGAGCTTCTCTACGATTTCCTCTGCTTCGGAGAGGAAATCTTTAAGGGCTTTTTTCGATATCTTCGTGGATTCCTGACTCATTGTTTTCCCCTGCCCCGGTGCGTGTTAAGCTGGATCCTTCTGCACACAAGATCCTGGAGGTCTTCCGGTTTGAATGGCTTAACAAGATAACCATCTGCTCCCAATGCCATACCCTTTTCATGATCAAGTGAGTTTCCCTCTGTCGTGATTATGAATAGTGGAACATCCTTATACTCTGGCCTGCTCCGGATAAGACCAACAAGCTCCAGTCCATTGATGTCTGGCATATTGATATCGGTCAAGATCAGGTCAAAACGGTATCGGGGAAGCGCCTTCAGAGCCTCAAATCCACTCCCGGTCTCCACAATCTGAAAGTCTCCCACTGCTTCGAGTGTAGAGGAAATGAAGGACCTCATGCTGGGTGAGTCCTCAACAATCAAAACGTGTAGGATACTCGACATGATTATGCCTTCATTTTATTAGCTTTCTCACTCTCTGATTCCCTCTGCCACCCTTGCCCTTAAATCTTTCAGCTTTCTCTCGAGGAGGGCCCGATCAAGTGCCAGTCCTGCTTGTGCAAGAAAGATCTCAAGGCTTGTTGTGTCGCCGATCTCTCCACCCTCCGGGCAGTTATCCCCGTATAGAATGCTAACGATCCGGCCTCCGGAAAAAATGGGCGCAATAAAGATCTCAACAGGCCTATAGCCCCCGAACTGATCAATTAAATAGTCATTCCAGGGGGTCTCCTCGATCCCCTTCTTGAGGAAGGTCTTACTTTCAACAACATCTCTGAAGATGGACTGAGCCTCCAGAGGCACCTTCATGGCTCTCACCCTTATTTCAGGATTGTCCGCTTCAAGAACAATGCCGAATTGCCCAAGTCCGCATACCTCGTCACGCCTCACAAGGAAAAGCACCGATCTGCTCATAATCTCGCTTGCAAAACGAAGGACGAGAAGAGTTATATCGCTATGGCTCTTCGGGTTCACAAGCTCATCGATCATTGACTTAAGTAATTGAAGACCAGGGGTTGTCGGTTGTCTGGGAACCTCCTCCGGAAGAAAATCCATATAAGTTTCAAGGGATTTAAGTTCATCTGTAAGCCCGGCCAGACCCTCTTTATCTTCCTGGGCGAGCGGGGATGGTTCTGGAGTAAGAGACGCCTCTTCAGGAAGTGTAGTCGTTGCAACCTCAGTTTGTTGCTCTTGAGAAGGCTCACTGAAAGCAGGGGCGACCTGTTCCGAGGGAGGAAGGATGGCTTTCAGGGTCTTCCCCAGTTCCTCTTCGAAATCACGGATTGCAGGAGTAACAAGATTCCTGCTAACCTGTGATTTTCTTGGCTTGAATAGATACGCATACCCGCCTGACTCCATGACCTTTCTCTCTGTGTCCCTATCTACGATATCCGTAATGATAATTACTGGAGAAGCAGCGGCCCTCTTTTTGGATTCTTCAAGTAGCTCCATTCCTCCCAACATTCCTTTGCCGTCCTGTTTCGGCATGATCAAATCGGCAACGAGGACAGCTACCTCCCCTCTGGAGGATAAATCATCCAGGACTGCAAGGGCTTCGCCAACGCTGCCAACAGGGTATGCTTCACAGCCAAGGCCGGTGACGATTCTCTCAAGATTCAAGAGGGTCACAGGATCATCATCGGCAAGAACCACCTTTCTCGAGATGGGCACCTCCTTAACCATCTCGGTTGGTGTCTCTTCAAGACGAGGGACCTGTTGGAGGAATGAGGGAGTTTCTTCCCCCGTTCTTTCGTCCCTGCGCCTTGATCCCTCCATGGCAAGAAACTGCGGATTGAGTCCTCCGTCAATAACAGGCAACTGAGGGTCCTGGAGGTGTGATGCAAGCTCCTCCTCGCTCTCCATGAGGGCAAAGTTAAAATCACCTTCATTCCATCCGAAGAGAAAATAGATCACATCTTCAATGTGAGAGCGAATAGCAGACTGAAGGGGGGCAGAATCCACCTTGAACCATTTAGTAAGGGCCTCATCGAGGCGAATATGCTTCTGGGTTTCAGAAATTGAATGAAGGGCCTCCCTGACCTGGACAGTTGCCACAAGCCCCTTTTCTACAAATATCTCTCCCAGCCTCTTCCTTGCAGTGCTGACAGAAGCGCTGATAACCTGCCCGTTTTTGAAAACCACACCGGCTCCCTGTTTTTTCCCCTCTGAAGTCGGTGGCCCGGTCAGATACAATATCCCTGATTTCCTGCTCAGAGAGATAATTTGAAGGATGTCACCCAGGCCGAGATCTTCAAGGCTTCCAACCAGGCTCATGGCGGTTGTTCGCTCCGCTCGCTTCTATTCTTACCACCCTGAATTAACCACCTCCGCCCACCCGACCCACCTTCGGTGGGTGCCCGGCCCCTCTGCCATGTCTTCCTCAATAACCGGACAGGTTGCCCATCGCCGCGAAAGTCAATAATAAGTTCGGTGCCAGTTGCCCTGGCCAATTTCGAAAGGGTACGAAGCGTGCATCCGTTATACTCCCCTCTTTCCAAACGTGAGATAGCTTGTTGACTTGTTCTCATCCGCCTGGCCAGCTCTTTCTGGGTGAGACCGAACTGACTCCTTAATTGAATTATTTTCTGCCCAAGTAGGGAATTACGCACAACAGGAATATACACCAACTATGATGTTAAGTCAACGAACCTTATATAATAGTAAGTTAAAGGGACTGAGAAGAGAAGGCTATCCAGGCGGTCGAGGACCCCTCCGTGGCCGGGAAACAACCAGCCTGAATCCTTTACGGCTGCGCCCCGTTTCATCAAAGATTCAACCAAGTCCCCGAAAAGTGAAGAAATCCCGATAAGAAGGCCCAGAAGAAGCAGGTGACCCATGGAAAGGGAAGCCTCTCCGCCAAATAAGGCATGGACAGCCTGAACGGCGAGAGCCGAAGGCGGCCCGGTGAGGATTCCCAGGACTCCACCCTCCATAGTCTTTTTTGGACTAACGCTTGGGGCCAGAGGATGCCGCCCGAAGGCTCTTCCGCCAAAGTAGGCGCCAGAGTCCGATAACATGGTGCAGGCAACTGGGAGAAAAAGGAAGAATGTCCCATGCTCCAACCTCTCCCTCAATAGAATGGCATGGCTCAGAAGAAATCCGACAAAGAGGGGACCAAAAATAAGCGTGGAAAGGGCTGGAATGGCATTTTTAGTCGAATCTTTCACAGAAAGCCTGATCACGCCTCCAATGCCCAGAAAAACTGCAACAACGGCAAGAAGCTCTGTCTCGGAGGCTGCATATGCTGTGAGAGGAAAAACGATGCTCGCAGCGAGCCCGAAAGACTTTTCCCTCCTCCCCAGATGCATCCCCGGCCCTGCATCGGCGAGCTTGTAATACTCCCAGACACCCAGGAAAACGGCAGCACATATCAAAAATAGAAAAGGAACGCCTCCCGCAATGAATAATATAATAAGCAGGGGAATGGCAACGGAAGCGGTTAGGAGACGCTTTGAGAGATCCTTCAAAGACAGACCCTATCGGCTGAGGACTAAAACCGGCATGCCTTCACCTGCATTGAGCGCCTCTCTGGTGCTTCCTCTGTTTAGACAAACCTCAAGAAAACCGGAGCTTCCTATGAGGGCAACAGGCTGCCCCTCAGGGGCATCAGAATATGTCCGGGAAAGTCCCCGTATCTTCCAGCCCCCGGCGACAACTATACAGTTACTCCTCCCCATAAGGAACTCTTCGTGAATATTGGTGATAAGGTTTCCAAAGGTATCGCAGTGGATTACCTCCCCTTTCACCATGCCCTTTGCCAATGTAGGCTTGGGAACTTTCAACCTGACGATCCGTGCCACTCTCCTTCCAAACTCTGCCGGGTCAATTCCCCGGGTAACATATGCGGCCACAGGCGCAAAAATGTCCCTCCCGTGAAATGTCTGGCTGACCTCGTGCAGGAAGAATTTCCTGTTGATGATGGCAATGGTTCTGAGGACCTTCTTTCCATGAAGGGCCAGGCTTAACACTCCGTTGTCCGGCCCGAGAAAGAACCCGTCCGTGGTCTGGACAAGCAGCGCCTTCCTCCTGCCTCCCACCCCCGGGTCCACAACCGCAAGATGGACGGTCCCCCTTGGGAAGAACCGGCATGCTGTCATTAGGAAAAAGGCTGCTTTTCTTATGTCCTGTGGGGGAATTTCATGGGATACATCAACAATGACGGCATCAGGGTTAATCATCAAAATAACCCCTTTCATCTGGGCCACATAGCTCCCCTGTAGCCCGAAGTCCGTCGTCAGGGTGACAACACCCGAGGACTGCATCTATTCACTTCTTTTCGCGTAACTCGTATAGGGACCGCTTGACCCCTGTGAGCAGCCACTCGGGATAGAACTCTCCTATGAGCCTCTGGTGGGCAATTTCAAATTTCTCCCTGAGCTCCTGTTCCAGCCCCGGATCAGGATCAATAAACTCAATCCCCTGCTTGGGGAAGCTCTTGAGAAATTGGGCGTTATCCTTGCGCACCGAGCTAATAAGCTTGGGAAAGAAAATCTTCCCCCCATCAATAAGGGCCTTCTTCAGATCAGGAGGGAAGGTAACGAATATTTTCTTCTCTATAACGACAGCCCCTGTTGCATAAGTAATTGGAATACTGATCATGTATTTCACATGGGGATACCACTGGAGGGCCACAGCTCCGAGTGGCGAGTTGTAAAATGCATTGATCAAACCCGTCTGAAGCGATTGCAGGACCTCTGGAACAGCGATTGGAATAGGAGTTAGATATCCGATAGAGTCAAAGATGATCCTCGCAAAATTGTCCCCTGCCCACACCCAGACCTTGACCCCGGCAAGATCTTCAAATTTATGCACGGGCTTGTTCGTAAATAAATATAAGAATCCCTGCTCTGCCCAGCCCAAGAGAACAAATCCCCTGTCATCGAAAAGCTTCCTTAATGTCCCGTCGAGCTTGTGTAGAATATAGTCCACCTCCTCATAATTCCTGAACATCATCGGAACCTCAAGGACTCTCACCTCGGGCACGATCTTCCCGAGGCCCATTCCGCTGAACCCGCCGCCATGAATCTGGCCGAGCTTAATCTTCCTCACCATCTCTGGCTCGTCCCCCAATACCCCTCCGGCATAGACGATGAATTTGACCTTTCCTCCGGTCCGCTCCTTCACATAGGACTCGTATTCGTCAATAATATCCATCCATGTTGATCCCTCTGGAGCAATGGTAGCAATCTTGACAACTATGGGCTTCTGCTCCTTGGTAACCTCACCGCTTGCGCCAATGGAAGTCAACAGAAAGAAAACAATGCCAGTGTAAAGTATCCTTTTCATTATTCACCTCCCCATGTCTAAAAATATCTGTCCTTATCCTTCAGGATCCTTTTCGCTTTTCTCTTTGCCACCGCATTTGCAAGGGCCTGTTCCGGAAGAAGATCCGGAGGGGCCTCAATGACAGTATTCAGCTCTTTCACGAAGAGATCCTCATCCTTGATAAGCGTGGCATAGTACAGGGCATGGAACAAGCGCACCAGGAGGAGCTTACCCTGGGAGATCTCAATTGCGCGTGTGAACTCTGCCTCTGCCTTGTCTGACCCTCCACCGGCAAAGGCTGGAAGCCCGGTATAATAGGTGGCATAGAATAGATGGACGCCGCCATAGAAGTATGTTTCATCCAGCTCATTGACCCTGTCCATAAGGGCCTTGATGCTGGGGAGATCGAAAAGACTCTCAGGAATTTTCTTGTTCAGGTTCAGCCAGCTCCCCCAGCAATTCCCTGTCCAGAAAACCTGGGGGACATCCTTTTTTCTGAGGTATTGAACAGCTTCTGTAAACTTCATGCCCCTGTCCAGGGCCTTCCTGAACTTGCTGTTCTGGGCCTTCAGGGCGCGGAGCCCGTAGTCCCTTCCCTTGATGTAAAGCTTAGAGGCCTCCTCGGTATCCTCATCTTCAGCAAACATCATGGCATATCCACAGTATGCCTCGCAGGCAACGCCGAGTAGATCCTCATTCTCAGGGGAAATTTCAAGCATTCCATCCAGCATCAGTAAATTTGAAGGAAAAGCCAGCCGCGTGATCTCAGCGTCCTGCTGTGTCCGGGTTGACTCTCCGAACTTTTTGAATGTCCCTGCCATTGAATTGACCCCCATCCTCGTTAGGCAGGCGCATCCCGAGAGGACGACTATACTCAATATGGCCAAACATAGTCTCTTCATGCTTCTCTACCCTCCCTTCTTTCCCTGATATGTCTCCAAACATACCACATCGCTCCGAGTAAAATACATCCTCCGATAATGTAATCAAAACGATGAAACCATACCCTCAATGTTCCCCAGTTTTCCCCAAGCAGATAGCCGGCGTAGGCCAGGGCGAGGCACCAGGGAAGAGAGCCAAGGAAAGTATATACCACAAAACGGACAAAATTCATCCTTGCAACCCCTGCGGGGAAGGCGATGAATGTCCTGATCACCGGAAGGAGCCTGGCGAAAAATACCGTTGCATTGCCCCAGCGTTCAAACCACCTGTCTGCCATGTCCAGGTCTCTCCTGGATATAAGGACATATGGCCCGTAGCTCTCGATCAAGGGCCGACCTCCCTTCATCCCGATGTAATATGCCACAATGGAACCCGTAACGCATCCAAATGCGCCAGCCAGGGATACACCCATGAGGGTAAAGGTCCCGGTGAAAACAAGGTATCCGGAAAACGGCATGATGATCTCCGAGGGAAGCGGAATACAGGCGCTCTCAATGGACATGAGCAGGACAATGCCCGCATAGTCAAGGGATTGAATCGTTGAAATAATTGCCCCTCCCACTGTCTCAATAATTTTTGCCACCATGCGGTCTAAAGGATACCTTCCTACCGTATTTAAGTCAAGAAACGAACCAGGCCGAAGGTGATAACCGTTGCCTATTCCTCCATCGGATTATTGCCCATCATGTGGTCTTTGGGCACGGGTGCGGATGTGATGAAGAGGCCGGGGGCCCCTTGCGGCGAAGCCAGTGCAAGGGGAGTGCCCCGATGATCGGTGGCCTTTTCACGAGTTTCATCATGGAATTGTTGGTCTATCCTGTGATCTATGAACTCTGGCACTCCCTCCCTCAAAACCAATATATTATGAAAAAGGCTATAGTGGTGTTGGGGACGATCTGACGAGGGTAAATGATAACTCATTGAATCCTCCATCCTGTTGAAAGCAGGAAGGAATAACTTCTTTCAATAATCCTATGAAAACATATGCAAGGAAATTCTTCCCATTGCACGAAATAGTTCCTTCCTGGCTTTGGTACAGCTCCAAGGCGTTATTCCCACACTTAAATACCACGGGTGTATTCTTCACATTATAGCATCCTTTGACAGAGGTCTTTTCACATGGTGTCTGCAGGGATCGTTGGATCGTGATCCCATCTTCCTGACCCTGTGATTCTATAGACGAAACCCCAAAAAATAGCAATCCCTGATCATCGGCCATTTTCAGATTAAATACTCCAGGGTAGCCAAATTCGGACCGTGAAATTACATAGTAACTCTTTTCAGGTGTGAAAGGAGGGTGTGTGTGAATATTATACAATGTCAGGTTATACTCTTTTAATGTGGCAGGCTCAGTGAAATGATAGGTTGCTCCATTTACGGATACAAGCGCAAGCGTTGTATCTGTAATCCTCACATGCCCTACAAAGCCGTTTTCGTCTGGAGTCAGAACGACAAGATTAGTTTCGAACTGGGTCTCCGCCCTCAAATGACATCGTTCATCCTCCCCCCTGCATCCATATACACAAACTATTAGGAATATGGCCAATGACCTTCTCATCTCATGAAACTCCTCAATAGCCAATCCATTTTCAATAACCTCAGGACCGCAAACGGGATGACCATGAGAAAAACAAAGAGGCTCTTATCCCAAAAGTGATCATGACTCTGAAAGGATAAATGTCAAGTAGAAACGCACCGGGACATCTGGTAAACCTCCCTCTGCTGACCCAGGAGGTTGGCAGACAGGAGGCCAGAGACCGATGC
>Ga0315296_10000088_pt1 | contig 94093 bp, 80 predicted proteins | sample YL17G14_18_MG_FD_203921 | JGI IMG/M metagenome (GOLD analysis project Ga0315296, IMG submission 203921) | Sediment microbial communities from Yellowstone Lake, YNP, Wyoming, USA - YL17G14_18 | ecosystem: Environmental > Aquatic > Freshwater > Lake > Sediment | place: USA: Wyoming | collected... | reverse complement strand
GGCGAGTCAACTTCAGCGCTTGCCCGCCGCAGGCGGGAAGCCGCGCCCGATTCGAGCGCGCGGCTCCGTCCCACACCTACTAAAAACGAACACACCCCGTGAGAGTCTTCCAATCTGTGTCAAGCTGTGGAATGGCTAGGCCCGATGAATCGGGCCGCCATGTCCCTAGGCCTGCGGCCGGGATGGCGGTCGGAGACCTAGCCAGCGGTCCGCATTTGTGCGGACTTAGCCATCTGCGGACGATAACGACCTCCGCATCTCATCGGTCCTCCGCTTATCGCTTCTCGCGTTTCGGGCCGGTCGAAAGTCTTCATCGCGGAAACCGCGGGCTTGATTGTGAAACCCATGCGCTTGACACGCATGGGCGCGATTGGTAGTCTAGCGGTTGCATCTGGGATCCAAGCGAAATGTGACATGAAAACCTTCAGATTGACAGACCAACGCGGCCGCGCTTGGCCGGTAATTGTGGCGATCATCATTCTAATCGTGGTCGCTGGCGCCGCGGCCGTCTGGTTGCCCAGACGAGGCGTCGGCGGGGGGTTCTACACGCCGGGACCCAGTCGCGCGCGCGCCCAGGATATCAACGACGCGGTGACCAAGGTGGCGCCGGCGGTGGTGCGCATAGACACCGCGGTCGGCGGCGAACCACAGGATCTGATCCGCGGCCTCTTCGGGGGCGGGCCTGAGGATATTTTCCCGCGCCGCGGCCAGGCCTCCGGCATCATCATCAACGCGCGCCGCGGCTACGTCCTGACCAACGCCCACGTCGCCCGCGCTGCGCACAGCATCAGGGTCACGCTCCCCGACGGCCGCGCTTTCCGCGGTAAGGTCCTGGGCGCGGATGCGGTCACCGACATCGCGGTGGTGCAGATAAAGGGAGGGCGTCTGCCGGAGGCGACGCTGGGCAGCTCGGATCGTCTGCGGGTCGGCAGTTGGGTCATCGCGGTGGGCAATCCCTTTGGGCTGGAGAACACGGTCACCGCGGGCGTGCTGAGCGCGAAAGGGCGAACCATAGTTGGGGAAGGCGGATTCGCGGTCACCGATTTGCTCCAGACCGATGCACCAATCAACGCCGGCAACAGCGGCGGCGCCCTCATAGACCTGGAGGCGCAGGTGGTCGGGATGCCGACGGCGATCGTGCCCTACGCCCAGGGTATCGGTTTCGCCGTCGCCATAGATACGGCGAAGTACGTCATCCCCGAGCTGGTGCGCAAGGGAAAGGTATCCCATGCGTGGCTCGGCATCACTTACGTGGCGCGGCCGCAGGACGGCGCGGTCGTGATCCAGGAGGTGCGGCGGCGCACGCCGGCGGCGAAGGCGGGCCTCGAGCCGGGCGATGTTATCGTGGCGATAGGGGCCAGGAAGGTCCGCCGCTCGGAGGACGTGGCGCGCGCGATGCGCACGATGCGCGCCGGCGACCGGCTCGCCCTGACCATCGTGCGCCAAGGCAAGACGCAGCAGATCGCGACCCGGCTGGCCGAGATGCCACGGCTCAAGTGAACCCGGAGGGATAATGCGCTACGGGCATTTCAGCGACGATGGCCGCGAGTTCATCATCACCTCCTATGCCCCGCCGCGGCCGTGGATCAACTACCTCTCCAATGAGCGCTACTGCGCCCTGTGTTCACACACGGGCGGCGGATACTCCTTCTACGAGAGCGCGGGCTACGACCGAATCCTGGGCGAATATCCATCTCTCGTGGTGCTGCGCGACCGGCCCGGGCGCTATATCTATGTCCGCGACGCCGACGACCCCCGGCAAGTCTGGAGCCCGACCTGGCAGCCGGTGATGGCGGAGCCGCAGTCGTTCGAGGCGGCGCACGGCCAGGGCTACACCCGCGTGCGCTCGCGCTACCACGACATCGAGGGCCAGGTCACTTACTTCGTCCCGCGCGAAGATGACTGCGAGCTGTGGTCGGTGAAGCTGCGCAATGACGGGCCGAAGCCCCGCAAGCTGAATCTCTTCTTCTACGCCGACTGGTGCCTCGGCAATTACGTTCAGCACCTCGCCGAACACGCCTTCGCCGAGCTCTTCACCAAGACGTGGGTGGAGGACGGCGTCATCCATGCCACGACGCGCCATTGGAACAAACCGACGCGCGACGGCTCCCCGCCGAATGAAGCGTGGGACAAGATCGCCTTTTTCGCCGGCGACTTCCGCGTGGACGGGTTCGACTGCTCCGAGGAGGAATTCATCGGCATGTACCGCTCGTGGCGCTGCCCTCTCGCGGTGGAACGAGGGTCATGCTCCAACTCGGTCGCCAACGGCCGCTCGGCGGCTGCGGCGCTGCAACACAACTTGACCCTTGCGCCGGGAGAGGAGAAGGAGCTCACCGCCATTCTGGGGGTCGCTTTCGACAGCGCGGGCGTCAAGCGCCTGGTGGCCAAGTACCGCCGGCCGGGAGCCGCGGCTCAAGCTCTGCAAGAGGTTAAGGCTTACTGGGATGACTACCTCTGCCGGGTGGTTGCTAAGACCCCCGATCCCAAGCTCGACCTCTCGCTCAACATCTGGAACAAGTACCAGGCGTGGGTGACCGCGCGCTGGGCGCGTATGGATTCGTATTACATCGGCGGCGGCTCCATCACCGGCTTCCGCGACGCATGGCAGGACCTGCTTGGGGTGCTCCCCAATGACCCCCAGTGGAGCCGCAAGCGCATCGAGTACCTCCTGCGCCACCAATTCTCCGACGGCAGTTGCCTGCATAACTGGGACCCGCGCACCGAGACCGGGGTCAAGACCGGCCACTCCGATGATCCGCTGTGGCTCGCCCTGGGCATGATTTTCTATCTCAAGGAAACCGGCGACTTCGGCATCCTCGACACCCGCGTGCCCTTCTATGATGGCACCGAGGGCGCCGTTTACGACCACATCGTGAGGTCCATTGATTACACCCTCGGCCGCTTCAGCCCGCGCGGTCTGCCGCTGATCGGGGCCGCGGACTGGAACGACGCTCTGGATTGGGTGGGACACTTAGGGCGCGGCGAGAGCGTGATGGTCGCGGAGCACTTGTGCTGGATGCTCAAGGAGGTCGGCGAGCTGGCGCGCCGCCGCGGGGATGAGCGTCGGGCGCACCGCTATGCCACCGAATACGCCGTGCTCGCTGATCGGGTCAACGATTTGTGCTGGGACGGGGAGTGGTATATCCGCGCCACCACCGACAGCGGCCGCGTCATCGGCTCCTCCAAGAGCAAAGAGGCGCGGCTGCACATGAATGCGCAGACCTGGGCGGTGATGTCGGGCATTGCCCCGCGCGAGCGCGCCCTCAAGTGCATGGAAGCGGTGGAGAAGCACCTCGACACCCCCTATGGTCCCTGCCTCTTCCTCCCCGCCTACGACGAGCCTGACCCGGAGATCGGCATTATCACCCGCTTCGCCCCCGGCACCAAGGAAAACGGCACCATCTTCATGCACCCCGTGTGCTGGGCGATCTTTGCCGAGTGCATGCTCGGCCGCGGTGACCGCGCCTACGAGCTGTGGCGAAAAACGTCCTTCCTCACCCGCAGCGAGGAGCCGGACCTATACAAGGCCGAGCCTTACGTTTACTCCGAGTTCGTCTGCGGCCCCGATTCCGACCGCTTTGGTCAGGGCGAGTTCTCGTGGGTCACGGGCACCGCGGCGTGGATGTGGCGGGCGTGCCTGGATCTATTCATCGGGGTGCGGCCGACGTGGGACGGCCTCCTGGTCGAGCCTTGCATGCCCAGCGACTGGGAGCGCGTGGAGCTGTGGCGCCCCTTCCGCAGGGCCCGGTATCACGTCGTCATCGAGAAACCCAAGGGCCTGTGCTGCGGCGCGGTCGAGCTGACTTGCGACGGCGAAAAGCTCGAGGGCAACATCATCCCGGCGCACGAAGATGGCGAGGATCACGAGGTGCATGTCTCCGTGAAGCTCAAAGCCGCCGCAGTGGCGTGAGCCTCCGCCGGCCCGGGCAAGGCAGTCTCTTCCGCCGCGGACCTGTCCCCCGAAGCCTTGGCGAAGGGGGATTGACGCGGATAAGAGCAGATCAGAGTAAGCCGTAGGGCGGGAGGCCAACTCCTGCCCTACATGCCCGGATGTCGTCCAGGAAAAACTGGTAGTCACGCGACATGGATGGCCTCTTCCTCGACGCGCGGCCACCTTTCTTCGGAATGGGTGGTCATTTTCGTCGGAACACGCAGTTTGCGGGACCAATACCCTGGGTCACGAATATCTCCATGCGTTCAGGGTCGTCGTCAAGCAACCCCTCTTCGCACATTTGCCGATACCATGCTGAAACCGCGGTTTCCATGAGTTCCATCGGCTGCTTCCACACAGGCTTCAAGTGCCTGATCCAGAGTTCAATCTCCCTTTCAGTCACTTCTCGCTTCGGGAGCAGGACTTCCGCAATATGCACTATCTGACGTGCTAGATGTTCGCCTACGACTTCTTCCGGGATTGACCAATGTCGGTTGCCCAGGCAATCAGTATAGAAGCCAAGTTGTTTCACGTTGTCGAGGAGGTATGGATGCTCTGCACTGTCTTCAAACAATGGCCGGAAGTCGCTCAGTCGTCGCGCCCCCTGCAAGAACATCTGAATGAGCGGCCAAGCGGCATTCTTGCGAGTGTGGCGTCTATATTCGCGCCAGCTTTCCGACAATTCCTTCTCATCACGCGCAAGAGCAATTGCCCGAAGGATCGACATCTTCCCTGATTCTTCAATAGAAAGGACGGCAAGTGACAATGCAGAAGGGAACCTTGACTGAGCAAGCAGCAGATCTGCATCTTCGCAAAGTCGACGGGCGTTCGCCGCAGCAGCATTCATGCCGACTGCGATTTCGCCAGGGGAAAGCGCGGCTTCATATTGACCCAGTTTGTGTCCTGCCACCCTATACCCTTTTGCTCTCTTGTTGTTCTCTGTGCGCTCTGTGGTTAGAGTTTCTTCTTCTCCTGTGCGCGCGCGCGGGCCTGCAGGTCGGCGAGCTTGTTGAGGGCGTCGAGGGGGTCAGTGATTCAACGTAAACGTCCTTCGGTGCGCTCGGCGTCCTCGACAGCCAGGATGCGCCTGACTTGACCGAGCAGCCGCGGAACGTGATGCAGGACTATGTCCCACACGATTTCCTGGTCTATGCCGAAGTACTCGTGAATAACGATGTCGCGCAGACCGGCCATCTTCTTCCATTCTACCTCGGGGTGGCGTTCCTGCGTTGCCTGGGGCACACGCTTCGCCGCCTAACCGATGATCTCCAGGTTGCGCACCACGGCATCGGCGGTCTTTTCATCCCCCAGAAACGCCTCGTAGGTCAGCCCCTTGGTGTAGCGCGATATCTTCTCGCAGCACGCCCGGATGTCGTCCAGGAAAAGCCGGTGGTCACGCGACATAAACAGCCTCTTCTTCCACGCGGGGCCTCAGACGGGCCTTGAGGGCGTTCCGCGTGACCAGGTCCACCCGGCAGCCCAAGAGCTCTTCGAGATAATCCTTGAGTGCCATGTAGCGGTCGAATGTCGCTCGCCCTTCGAATTCCACCAGCAGGTCCACGTCGCTCTCCGGCCCGGCCTGCCCGCGGGCGGCGGAGCCGAAAACGGCGAGCGATTTCGCTCCCAAGCTGGCTATCTCAGCGCGGTGGGACCGCAGGCGGCGCAGCAGCTCATCGCGTGTCATCAGTTCACCCCCAGGCTCATCTCCCCGTCTCTCACGCTCTGAGGCAGAAGGTAAGCCCGCCTGAGGCGGACAAGGCTCCCGCCCCGCGGGCCTACATGTGCTAGTCTCCCACTCCCGGGGCTACTAGTCAAGAGCAGTCACATCGGGCCTGCTGCGCCTCGTGCACGGAGTACCGCGACGGGCGATCATGGCGCAGATCCGCTCGCGACCGCCTCCAGCACCAGCGGCCGACGCCGCGGGGCGCGCGCCCCGATATCGAACGCATCCGCAAGCGCGCGGGCCGCCTGTTGCGCGCCAGCGCCGCCGTGAACCACCGCCACCGGTTCGCCGTCGGCCACCTTGTCGCCGCGCTTTTTCAGCAGCATTACGCCTGCGCCCGGCCCGCCTTCGCGCGTTAACCCATGCGCGATCTCGCCGACGGCCGCCGCATCAATCGCGCGCACCCAGCCCGCCGTTCCCGCCCGCACGGCAACTTTGCGCTTCGCCTGCGGCAAGCGCCCGGGATCGTCCACCACCCGCGGGTCGCCCCCCTGGGCAGTCACCATCTGCCGGAACTTGGCCAGCGCCGCGCTCCCGGACAACACGGATTCCAGGCGTAGGCGCGCATCGGCCTCGCGAGTCTCCGCCCGCGCCAGCACAAGCATTCGCGCTCCCAGCGCCAGGCTCAGCTCCCGCACATCCCGCGGACCCTCGACCCGCAGAACAACCGCACCACGTATGTCTATGACGCCGCGAGCCAGCAGATCGCGGTGGTGGATGCCCTCGGCAACCGCGCCACCCAGCTGTACTACAACACCGGCTGGCTCCGGGCGACGGTTGACCCGCTGGGCAACCGTACCACCTTTTCCTACGACGTCCTGGGCCACCAGATAGTAGTGCGAGATGCCCTGGACCGGCTGACTACTCAAGCCTGGGGCATTAGCGGCCTCCACGTCTTCACCATTGACGCCCGCGGCTACCGCACCACTTTCACCTACGACGCTGTGCGCCGCCCCACCGCGGTCAAGGACGCCCGCGGCAAAGTGGTGACCTTTGTCTATGACGCCGCGGGGCGCCTCACCGCCCAGGTGGACCAGCTCGCCCAGCGCACCAGCTATGGCTACGATGCGGCGGGCCGGCAGCAGTGGCGGCTGGACGCGAAGGGCCAGCGCACAACTTATGCGTACGATGACGCGAGCCGGCAAACTGGCATTGCATACTCCGACGGTGGGTTGGTGACCTTCGCCTATGATGCGGCCGCCAATCGCACCCGGATGGAGGACAGCACCGGCGTCACGACCTACACGTTTGATGAGTTGCGCCGGCTGAAGACGGTCACGTATCCCGCCAGCAAGACGCTGACCTACTCGTACGACGCCGCGGCCAACCGGGCGACGCTGGTTGATCCCGACGGCGGCACAACGACCTACTCCTATGACAGCCGGAATATGCTATCATGGCTGCTGAACCCGTTTGCGGAGCGGACGACATGGCTTTATGACGCCCTGAGGCGGGTGACCACCATGACCCACGCCAATGCGTCCCTGGCCGAGCACGATTACGATGCGGCGGGGCGCATCAGCGCCCTGCGCAACCTCAAGTCCGACCGCTCGGCGATCTCGGTGTTCACCTATTCGTATGACGCCATCGGGAACCGCACGGGCGTGCAGGAAGCCAGCGGCGACCTGGTTACCTGGTCCTACGACGAGACCTACCAGCTTACCCGCGAGCAGCGAAGCGGCGGGAACGCCTATGACACGACCTATACGTATGACCCCGTCGGCAACCGCCTGACCCAGGTCTCCTCCGGCGCCACCACGACCTACTCCTACGACGCCGCCAACGAACTGCTCACCAGCGAAGACGCCTCCGGGGTGACCACGTACACCTATGATGCCAACGGCAATACGACCGGCGAGATTCGCCCCAACAGCGACCGCGTCACCTACACCTGGGACATAGAGAACCACCTGACCAAGGCGGAATTGCCGTCGAGCGTAGTCAACACCATCACCCTGGACGGTGAGGGCAAGCGGCGCAGCATCGAAGACAGCGACGGCTTGCGCAAGCTCATCTGGGACCTGGAGAACATCTTGGCGGAGACGGACAGCAGTAACTCGACGATCGCGCGTTACACGTTGGCTCCAGAAGTATATGGGGCGCTGGTTTCGCAGCGCCGCAGCGGGGCGACCAGCTTCCATCATTACGATGCCCTGGGCAGTACCCACAAACTCACCGGCGCGGACGCGGCGACGATAATCGAATACCTCTACCGCGCGTTCGGGCAGCAGACCGTGCTCAGCGGCAGCAGCCTCAACCGCTTCACCTGGATCGGCCGTCTAGGCTACTACCGCCAAGCTGATCCCGATGACTACTGGGTCAGAGCGCGCATTCCGCACCCGCGAACCGGAAGATGGTTGAGCCGCGACATCATGCGCCACGCAGGGAATCGATACGAGTATACTGGCGGTAATCCCGCAACGGCGATTGACCCTACGGGGTTGAAGGAATGTTTGCGCTGTGGCCCCGATATCACACGCGCTCTCCTGAGAGCGCTAGACTCGATACGGGCAAAGTTCGCCGCCCTGAGCCCATGGCAGGTGTTCAAACCGTGTAACGCATTATGGGTGCCAGGACCAGCCTTTGCCGCATGGGACTTAGAGGAACTGAAAACGCCGGGATCATGTGACACGGCGAATTGCCCACGGCCCAAGCTCCGCGGTGCCTGCTTCAATACGGTTCAAATTGGCGGAAGCAGTTGCTTTACCGCGTATTATGTCAATTATGTGGCCTTCGGACAGATGATGGCGCTGTGTCGCTGGCCGGAGTTGATGATGCGGTCGTTGCTGGAGGGTTATTTCTTCTTTAGGCACCCCCGCGACTTTCTTGGCCTTTCCGTCGCCAAGGCCTGGGGTGTTGCGGGGTATCATCTTTGGGGCGGTGCTGCACCGACCGCAGAGAACAAGCCTGAGTGTCGAGTCTGTAATGAGCAATGGGGTGTCAGCGGCGGCGGCTTCGAGGTTCATTGGACGGGAATGCCCGGTGAACCCTGGGCGACTTGAGCAGCGTGGTTAGACGAGAGCTGCTATTCTGCTGCGAGATAGACCCTGTGCGATACTCACGCAACTGGCGAATGGGTTTCTCGGGTGGCGGCGCAGTTGCGGCTCGGTTGCTTAGGGGCCATGTAGCGCGGGAGCACAGGCTATGAACGCAGGCAATGACGAACGATCACGGACCACTCATGCGCCCCTGAGCGCGAGTGCAACAGGCAGCTCAGTGATCGCCCTTATTGTGCTAGTCGTGGTGTTCACGTGGTGGCAGACTGTTGCTTTCATAGACGGCGAGCCCGCCTTAGATTGGTTCGTCCTTGGGCTGAGGTGGATGTTCCCGGTGATGGGCCTCGCAGCGCCGGTGCTGTCGGTCGTCGGAATTGTGCTGGCGGCCAAGGCGCTACTCAGGATCAGACACGACGGCCGAGCAAAGCTGCGCGAGAAAGCATTTGCTCTTGGTAGTCTGCTCGTTTGTGGCTTCTATCTGCTATGCATTACGCCTTCCATCCCCTGGCAAGTGACACGCAGGACGACAGGGGAGTGTATCGCCAATATTCATCAACTCGTGATCGCCCTTCAAATGTATGTGCACGATAATGACAATACGTTTCCCGAAGCGAGTGTGTGGTCTGATAGACTGAGGCCATACATTCGTAATGGCAAGGTGTTCGTCTGTCCTGCTGCGCCGAGCGTTCGCTCCGGCTATGCCTACAATCGTTCGTTAAGCGGCCGCAGGTATGCCTCCATCGAAGAGCCAGCTCTAACCGTGGCGATATTCGAAAGCGATCTCGGCTGGAATGCCGCTGGGGGACCGGGTATGCTGCCGAAACGCCCCCGGCATGACAATGACGACACGTATGGCTTCGCAGATGGTCATGTCAGATTCTTGCTGCGCAGCGAGCGCGGCCGTCTTCGGTTCTAATGAACTTTGGGTATGGCTGAGAGCGGACAAATCGCCTGGTGAAGCATTTCCGGGAGCGGACCTGTCAGGACAAGCAGATGAGGCAGGACAAGCTCCGCACGAACGTTCTTATCGAGGAGTGGCCGTACGGGCCCTTAGAGTACTTCACCACCTTCGGCCCTCAGATAGATCAACTATTCGTCCTGGTACAGGTAATGGCGTTTCGAGGGGGGGTTCTGGCACAACTCACATGGGGGATGTATGATTGGTTCCAGTTCCACGCTGGACACCCAAGCTTCCCGGCAGTATTCTTCGTGTGCAACCCTGGCCTGCTGAACGTACCGCCTCCAACTGTGTGGCGGCTTCCTGCCGAGTGGGCCGCCGAGGTTCAGAGAATGGGGTGCGCAAAACCCTTCTGGGTGGAGAGCCACGACGTGTCCTTCCAACGGCTGCCGTGTGCATGTCCGGTGGAATAGGGATGAGAAGTTTGATCAGTCAGCGCGTCCCATGGGGAATTGTGGGGAAGTACGCTCTTATAGGCGTAGGGGTGATTGCTTGGCCTGCCGCCCCGTTTCTCGTTGGCGCTGAGGTCATCCCCGGCTGGCTCGTCCGTTTCGAGGGTTGGCTCAAGTTTACGGCCTATGGCTATTGGTTGGTGGCCGCGTTTCTTCTGTTGTCGGGCCTGCTGCGCTGGAGCACACCGGTTGCGGCGGCAAACCGTGTAGCTGTGTGTGTCCTCCTCCTGTGTCTTACCCCCTTCTGGCGCGGCGGTTGGGACACTAGGGCCGACTCTCGGTGCGGCATGAACCTCACAGCGCTCAATCTAGCATTTGAGGTGTACACGTGGGATCATCATGGCCGGTTCCCCCACGCCGACCGGTGGCCCGAGGAGATAGCCCCTTATCTTACGTTCGTGGCGCCCTCAGTGCCAGTCTCACGAACGCTGCGTTGCCCAGAAGACCTGTCACTAGGAAGGTGCAGCTATGGCATGAACTCGTCGCTCAGCGGAAGGAAGGCTGCGGAGATCAAGGATGCCGCGAACACCGTGCTGATCTATGAGACGGCACGATCAAGGGATGTGCCATACGGCGATGAGCGAGACCTATGCAGTCCCAGACACATGCTGGATGTCTATCTCTCCGCCGCGCGCGGGAAGTTCAACAACTTCGTCTTCGCTGACTTTCACATTTTGAACGTTGAGCACCCACCGCCTGCTGCTTGGCACTGGTAATCGCCCGCTAGGTTGCGACATCACCTATAAGTATCCGGTCGGCAATCGCCTGACCAAGACCGAGTGAAGAATTCCCGGGACACACGACTTAATTATTGACTGGCCAGCCTGAGGATGGTACAACCTCAGCATGCCACGGATTGCGCGCATCGTGGTGCCTCGTGTCGCGCATACTTCTCAGGTCTTCTCTGCGAACAGAGAATGTGGAGGGAAAAGGACTGCCCGAGTCATCCCACGACCTGTTGCTGCCGGACGATCAAGGAGCATATCGATTACCAATTTGAGGTCCTCGCTGGAAAGCATCCTCGAACTGGAGTTACCAGAGCGTGTCGCCGCCAGCCGACAGAAGCCCCGCGTTGTCCCTTTACTGAAAGCGGCCACATCGCCTAAGGAAAGAAGGCGCCGCTACGAGACTGACAGGTTCGGGATCTGATCAACATGGGGAAAATGGCTGCTCGTCTTCGGCGAAACAGATATCTGCACTTGATTTCCGCTTCATGTCTGCTTGTCATTTCCGTGGTATGGGCGCTTAGGGGAATCCATGGCGACGCTGGTCTCCGGCCGGACGCGGGGTGTTGTGCACACCACACTTCACCGGGCATCATCGAACGGGCGGTGCTAACCGAAGTGAATGACAGCAAGGCGCATAGCGGGAGACAGCAAGAGCCCGCAAACTTGCGAGCATTGCTGTCTATTGTCCATCCCCTCGTCGGTGTGGATTTCATCCTGCCAGGCGAACAGCTCGGTATTGGCTATGAGGGCTTGGCGTCCTTACCAATATCGAGTTCCGAGCGGTTGATTCTGAAGACACATGACCGGTTCATCAAGGTGCACGGGCCAGAGCAACTGGTGGGCCATGTTGACATACGTTCGATGGACATGGCCTTGCGTTACGCTCGGCTCTTCACGTCGCCCGCGACTGTTTACAAGTTGTCTCTGCCTTGGTGGCTTGAGGTAGTACCGATCACGGCTGTGGATCGCCAATTCGTTTTTGGCAGAACGGGATGGGTTGACGGGCTGCGGCGAGGTGGCGCCTCGGGCTCTGAGTATCGGGAATATGGCATACTCACCGAGATGCAATGGCGCCAGTCGAAGCTGCAGCATCCGGAGGTCAAGCGCATCAGGGACGGTTTCGTCGTCACGCGGGCACTATTTCGATTATACTCCAAGCCAAACGAGGCTTCGACACACAACGTGTACGTCGTCGCCGAGACTATATCTCGTGACGGAAAGATCCGCAAGCGAGTCCTACGCAAAGTCCGTCTTGACCTTCAATTGGGGTTCAAGATTGAGGACCATTAGCACGAGAGCCCGTTCGCTCTGCGACGGAGCCAGGGTAGCTGGGTGCGGCGCTGGTCAGGCTAGCAATCGGCCGCGTTGTGCTTGTCAAGTGCCAATAGGAGACGCGCTGGAGCGTTCTGCGGGCCGCGATTTGGAACGGCCGGGGAGCGGGCCGCCGACCGGCGCCGCGCCGCAACGCCACAGATTCCCTGGCCGCAGACCGCGCCAGCCGCGATCCATCGGCATCAGCGCAATCACCGCAGGAATCATCAGCGCGGTCAGCGCATGGTTCCCGAGGCTTACCCCCAATATCAGCCATGCAAGGTAGAGATCACGTTCCCTCTGTTGTTGGCGCCACCGCAAAAGCAGCAGGATGATGGCAAGCATGAAACAAGCATGGAGGGTGAAGACATCGGCCTCGGTGGTCACATCCCAGAAGGTGTACGAGAACGCCAGCGTTAGCGCGGCCAACACCGCCGCGATGCGATTGCCTGCTCCGAGCGGAGTCGAGGAGCGCATGATACGCAGACATACGAGAAAAAGAAGCGCTACCGCCAGGGCGCCCAGCACCGCCGCCATCAGGTTCAAGCGGTATGCCACGCTGCCGACAGGCAGCTACGAGAACAAGTGCCCGAGGAGCATGAACGTCGGATAGCCGGGGTTATGGCCGATGCCGAAGTGGTAGGCCGCGGTGATCAGTTCGCTGTTATCGAGCCAGTCGAAGGAGGGCCGCAGTGTGCGCAGGTAGACGGCGAGCGTGCCGACAAACAGGGCGAGCGGAATGAGCCAGGCGGCGAGGTCGCGGCGAGGTCGCGGCGAGGGCGTCGTGGATGAGAAATGTGGCACAACCTGTCCTGAGCTTGTCGAAGGAGCCGCCCCTGGCTGTGTTCATACCTGGGTGCGCGCTCGGCCTGTTCGGTGGACGTGGCAACGGACATCGCCTATATTCTTCCATATCAACTATGGCAGCCGCGTCCGCCTGAGCCAACCGCCCAAGGGCCTCCCGCGCAAGAGGCTAAATGTTTCCATCCCATCACCCGAAGATTAGATAAAGGCCCCGCCTTCGCACCTGCGCGGGCCGCGACAATCTAGTGCTGCGTCAAGGTTATTGTGACGACATGCCATGGTAGGGGCGTGATTCATCACGCCCGTTCCGAGGGGGCGCAATGCCCCTAGGCCCGGTGGGCCGGGGCGGCGGCAGGGCCTAGCCGAATTGCGCCCCTACACCGGAAATACGCATCGATATATGATTGACGCAGCACTAGGACCTTTTGCCGCATGCGACAGCGCGCCGAAGACACCGGAAGAGCAGCGGTTATGAATTGCGCTAGACATTGCGGTCGCCAATTGCGCATCGCCCTGATCCAGGCCACTGGCGGCGATCCCCGCTCCTATGGTCTGCCCCTTGGCATTGGTTATCTCGCCAGCTATCTCGGTGCTCGCGCAGATACCGTCCCTGCATCTCTGGAAGTCTTGCCTACCGAAAGCGTGGCCGAGCTTCTCGATTTCAAGCCCCACATCGTGGGCATTGGTTCGGTCACCTCCTGTTTTCACCACGCCGCGCAGATGGCAACCCGGATCAAGCAGGCGCTTGGGGCGCGGGTCGTCGCCGGCGGCCACCATGTCAGCGCCTTGCCGCATCGCTTGCCGGATTGCTTCGACGCCGCGGTCATCGGCGAAGGCGAGGAAACGCTGCGCGAACTCGTGGCGGCCACTGCGCAGGGAGGGTGGACGCCCGAGGTTCTGTCACGCATCGCTGGCATCGCCTACCGAGACGGGCAGCGGATCGTCATCAACGAGCGCCGGCCCCTGATTGATCCCCTCGATTCTCTGCCCCATCCCATACGCACGCCCAATCCCACCCGTCCCGACGAGGCGACCATCTTCACCTCTCGCGGGTGCCCGTATCGCTGCGTGTTTTGCTCCTCCGCGCGTCACTGGCGCCGATTCCGCGCGTTTAGCGCCCACTATGTGGTGGCCGAGATCGAGGAAATCCTGGGCGCGCAGCCCGAGATCACCCAGTTCTACATCCTCGACGATCTCTTTATCGCCAACCGCGACCGCCTGCGCCACATGGTCGAGCTGCTGGAGGCGAAGGGGCTGAACTCGCGCCTCGCCTTTCGCGGCTTCGTGCGCTCGAACCTCGTGGATGAGGAATGCTGCGAGTTGCTGCGGCGAATGAACTGCCGCGAGGTGCGCTTCGGCGCCGAGTCCGCATCCCCGCGCATTCTCGATCAACTCAAGGTCGGCACCGCGTCGGTGGAGGACCACCAGCGCTGCATAGACCTCTGTCGCAGCTACGGCATCGCCGTCAGCGCCTCTTACATGGTGGGCAATCCAAACGAGACGGAAGATGATCTCCGCCTCACTTACGACTTCATCCTGCGCAATGAGGGCAAGGCCGGCGTCGAAGGCTTCTACCTGGCGACTCCCTTGCCCGGCACTCCGCTGTGGGATGACTGTCTGCGCCGCGGCCTGGTGAGCGAAAACATGGACTGGGGGCGACTCAACCTGTCCTTCGATAACCCCGATTTCGACTGGGGCGATTTTGTCTATGTTAATGACGCGATGCCGCGCCAGCGCTTGATCGAGAGCCTGCGCAACCACGGTCTGCTGCTTCGCGGCGAGCTCAAAGTTGAAGTGGGACCGGGTGAAACGCCCGAGGCTGGTTTCTTGCATCTCGACGTTAGGCCCGGCCATCACGTCGAGTATGTCACCAGCGCCGTCTCGCTGCCATTCCCCGAGGGCAGCGTATCCCACATCTACACCCGTCACTGCCTGGAGCATCTGGCACGGTGGGAGGGCGAGCGGTTCATCGCTGAGTGCTGCCGGATTCTCCGCCCCGGGGGAACCATCCACATCATCGTGCCCAACATGGCTTTCCACGTTGAGCAGTTCTATCGCGGAGATCGCGCGCACGCCTGCGCCGGCTTCTGGGGCTGGCAGCGCCACGAGCACGACCTGCACAAATGGGGCTACTGGTGGGAGACGCTATCTGACCTGCTATCGCTGACCGGCTTTACCTGCGTGCAGAACCTGACCGCCGGCCCCCAGTCGCGCGAACGCAGTGACATGCATCTCGAGGTCTCGGCGGTCAAGCCGGCGAGCCCGATCGCGCTCAGCAGCCACGCCGAGCAACCACAGCCGCGTCGGAAGGCCCTCAGCGTCGCCGCTGTGAGCGCGCTCATCGCCCCCGATTCCCGTTAAGCCGTACCGCCGCGCGGTCCACGTGCGCCCTCGGGGCGCGCTGGGTCAACCGTGCGTCGCACGCCTGCCCTGACCCGTCCCGAAAGGACTCGAACGAGCCTCTCGAACGGCGCCGCGCGCCCTGCTCCTCGCCGCGAGTGAATCTTGCTGAAGGGAAGTCCCTGCTGGAAGATAGAATCAAATGTCACTTGCCGGCAGACGGAGGGTACTACATGCTCTCGATGACCACCGACTACGCCAAAGACACCGGAGATCCCTCGCCCTACCTCAAGCACATCGCCGAGGCCGGGTTCTCGCACATCCACTGGTGCCACCATTGGAATACGGACTTCCTGTACTCGAGATGGGAAATCGAACAGATCCGAAAACGGCTCGGCGAGTACGGGCTGCGCTTGCTCGACCTGCATGGCTCAGCGGGCAATGAGAAGGACTGGGCATCAGCCGAGGAATACCAGAGGCGGGCCGGTGTCGAGCTTGTCAGAAACCGAATCGAGATGACTGCATTTCTGGCGGCGGACGTGGTGATCATGCACGTGCCCCATGACCCCGAGGCAGTGCCGGTGCGGCGATCCTTGGATGAGCTTGAGCCCTTCGCCGCGCAACGGCAGGTGCGGATCGCGATAGAGAACGGCAGCTTCGAAGCCATCGGAAAGCTCCTCTCTGAGTATGACCCCCAGTACCTTGGCTTGTGCTATGATTCCGGTCACGGCAATAAAGATGGCGATGGATTGGACCGCCTCGAACCCCTCAAGCACCGCCTGATCTCCGTGCATCTCCACGACAACGACGGCAGTGGTGACCAGCACCGGCTCCTGTTTTCGGGCACCGTGGACTGGCAGCGGCTTGCTCGCATCATGGCCGAGTCAGCCTACGCCAAATGCGTGAGCATGGAAGTGTCAATGGGCCGCTCGGGGATTGCGGATGAGATGGAGTTCCTCAAGCACGCGTTTGAAACCGGGACCACCTTTTCGAAGATGATCGCGGAGTGCAAACGCGCTTGAACCAGTAAGTGCCCGGCATCGCGCGCCGCCGCCGGCTTGACGGCGCCAATCCTACTTCGCCGGCAGCGCTTTCTCCATCCACTCCTTGAGCGGTGTGAACACGCGCTGGTCCGCGCCCGCGGCGACCATCTGGGATCGAACGGCATACGAAGCGCAGGAGCGTCTTCCCTGGCTCGCCCCGCGGCTGATCAGCCCGATCCACGGCCCGGACCCACTGCGGGCGAAATAACGTCCCCCAGCTTGTCAGCTTAAGTGACCGTTCTCGCCCACCGATCAGCCTTGGCCCTCACTAGGCGCATGGAATGACACATTAAATGGGTGGGGCCGGTCCAGGGCCATTCGCGCCTCCGCGGCGGGCCGGCGACCCGAGAGCCGGGCACTCACTCGTGGCCGGCTCCATTGATGCAAGCAAAGGTAGTGGGTATGGGTGATTACGGATGGGCCTTCGTAACCGGGGCCCAGCTCGCCTTGGGCATGCTGGTCATCGCCGCGACCATGACCGCGCTGCTCGGCCGCTGGGTAACCGCCAACGAGACCTGGCTGGGCATGACTGCGCGCGGGGCGTGCGTGATGGGGGTGGCGGTCGTCGCCTTGCGCCACTTCGGGACGGTCTGGTATTGGCTCATCCTGGCGCTGGCTTTGCTGCCCCTGGCCGATATTTGCCTGGGCACGAGCATCACCGGCGCGTGGCTGATGTGGCGCAAGCAACAGGTGCTGGCCGAGGCGATCACTGATGCCGCGGCCAATCCCGCCAACTCCGTAATCAGGCTCGCGCTGGCGCGGGCGCTGCTGGACACAGGCCAGATTGAGGCAGGCCTGGCGAACCTCGATCAGGCCTCCGTTTTGGCGCTAGACGACGGCTCCCCGCGCATGGGCGACTTCGTGGCTGAGGCGAAGCGAGAGTTCGTGCGTTACTGTCCGCACTGCAATCACCCCAACCCGCGCGAAGCGCACGCCTGCCGCCGCTGCATCCGCGCCCTGACCGATAATGGCGCGCTGCGCGCCTGGCTATCGCTGTGCCGCCCCGTGCTCCTGCGCCTGCGTCGCAGCGCCATTCCGCCGCCGCGTGCGCATGAGACCAACTCGACGCGCCCAGCCTAGCCGCCTGACAGCACCCCCGCCATCCACTCCTTGAGCGGCGTGAACACCCGCGCGGGCGCATCCGCGGCGACCAGCGGATCGAGGTGGGCGTAAGTCCCCGGCGGATCAATCGCGTGCACCTCCGCCTTGCCCTTGAGGGAGGCGACGTAATTCTTCAGCCCCTGGGCAAAATCATAGCCCGTTGCGTTGGCGAGGAACGCGATCACCGGCAAGTCCATATCCTTCTGGTGCTTCAGCCCCATCGCCGGCAGATCGAGCATCGCGTTGCTCGCCTTGCCCATATCCAGCATCAGCGCCAGCGGCTGATACCACTCCGCCGCGCCCCGGCCCGCGGTCAGCGCCTTGCATAGCGCCCCCGCGTCGGTCACCTCTCCGCACTGGTCATAGCTGATCCACCCCAGCGGCGCATCCGGTCGGTCCGGATCGGCCTCCGCCAGCCGCCCGCAGCGACACAAAGCGTGGACCTTGAAATCGGTGTCAATCGCAACCCCGAACAGCGCCAGGTTGGTCAGCGGCGACGTCACATTGGTCATCTTCTGCACGAAGGACGCGATAATGCTCGGCCCCTCGGGTTTGCGGCTGGCGGCGATAATGATCAGTTCGCTCGTGATTCCCAGCTGCGGCAGCTCCGGCGGAAAGACGACGCCGTCGTTGATCTGCTTCTCGCCCTCCGCAATTCGCTTTTCAATGTCCGCCCCGCCGTGCGCGCCCCATACCGAGCCGTCGAAAAGAATCAGCCCGCGCAGATCCTTGTACGCCGGCCGGCCATCTGGCAGCTCATAGGCGCCGCAACTCTGCGTCATCATCGCCCCCAGCGAATGCCCGCCCAGGAAAATGTCCTTGATCCCGCGCGCCTGAATCTGCTTCACCACCTCCGCGATGTCGTTGAGGTGCGTCGGCAGGCCCCAGTATCTCAGGAAGGGCACGTCCGCCGGCTTTATCTCCTTGAAGTCTTTTCCCATGTAATGCGTGCCCGCCTTCATCATATTGCCGGTCTTCAGCGCCTCGTCGGTGCCATTGTGGTCCTCCAGATGATTGGAGCGCCGATCCACCGCCCAGACCTCGACCCCGGCGTTCTCCGCCAGCCAGCGGCCGATGATGTCGAACGAAGGCGCGCCCCCGCCGTTGCCAGGAATCAGGATGACCGCGACGCTTGCGGTCTTGCCCTCCGGCGCGTAGCGCAACACGCCCAGCTTGTTATGCTCTGGCGGCGTGTTGGGCTCGACCCAGCCCGGCAGCTCCAGGTACTCGCTGCTCACGTTCGCATGCGCGGACACACACGCGCCGAGCAGCGCGATGGTCAGGCAGACAGGCAGTCTGATCCTCACTTCGCATCCTCCTCAGATCTTGTGCTAGCTCCATCGTGCACAGCCGCAGCCGCGGCGGCTGCGGCGACGCACGCCTGTTATTCTATCTCAAACGCCACACTCACGCCAGCAGTTATCGGGAATGTGCCGAGGGCGATCTCGGGCTCCTCGGCAACGGCCTGAGGCGGCACATAGGCCACGGCCTGGGACATCATTGACTCCCGCCGGGATTGCCACCACCCGTAGCGGCTCGGATAGTCGGATGTCGTCTCGCTGATGGATTTCACGCGCACGATCCTCACGCCCATGGCATCCGCGATCTGCTTCGCCCGCTCCCGCGCATTGCGCGCAGCCATCTCGCGCGCCTGCCGCCGGTACTTGCGGATATCATTCACGCGGAACTCGACATCGCTGATGTTCGTGGCGCCCGCCGCCATGCAGGCATCTATCAACTGCCCCAACTTCGCCAGGTCGCGCACATTAACGGTGACGAAGTTGTCGCCGTGATAGCCGATGATGGTGCGCCGGTCCTCGGGAAGAGCATAACTCGGTCGCAGGTTGCAGACACTCGTGGCAAGATCCCTGCGCGAAACGCCTTTCCTGCGCAGGGCGATCATGATGTGAGCGATGACGCGGTCGGCCGCGTCCTGCGCCCGGGCCGCCGACTTATCCTGCGTCAGCACACCCACCTCGAAGTAGGCCAGGTCCGGCTGCACCTTCACTATGGCGTTGGCGTTTACCGAGATTGTTGGCGGCGCCAGCTCCCGTGCCGCCGACAGGGTCTGACTGCGCACCGCCGCGGCAGTCGCCCTCGGCGTCTGAACTGACCACACGATCGCGGTGATGACAAGCGCCACCGCCAGGACAATGATTACCACCGCGCTTAGCCTTTGTTCGCTCCTCATGACACTTTCCCCCTTTCCCGGTAGCGGAGAGGCATCTGCCGTGGGTTTGACCGCTTCGAGCAGCGAAACGTTCCCTCCTCGACCGCCATCTCGCGCTTGCCCGCCGGATTCGCCGACCGCCTTATCACTCCCTGTTTCCCGCTACGTGCCCCGCAAGCAGGGAGCTGCAAGTCGAGCTCCAAGTCAACGGTGTACCCGCCCAACTGGCTGGCGGGGCGGTGGAGCCCCAGGGCGATGAACGTGACCGCCCATTACCACTCACAGCATGACGCCGACCTGACGGCCGAGGTGCTCGCCGAGGCGTTCACCGCCTCGCATTCTCGCATTGGTCCCTCTTTCTCTCTGCGCCCTCTCCGGATTTCCCATCCCCTCTGTCGCCCGCGTCCCTCTTCCTCTCTGCGCAATCTGCGCCATCTGTGGATTTCCCATCCCCTCTGTCGCCCCCATCGCATTGACTCCAAGGACGCGATAGGCTAATCTGTACTTGCGAGGAGCGGGCTGGACGGCCGCCCTAAGCTTAGTCGAAGGGAGGAAAGTCCGGACTCCACAGGGCAGGGCGCTGGGTAACGCCCAGGAGGGGCAACCCTACGGAAAGTGCCACAGAAAATACACAGCCCTGCGTAGCCTCTTGTCCGCCATAGCCTTGGCGAAGGCGGATGGCGAAGCAGGGCAACGGTGAAAAGGTGTCCCGACTTGTCGGGATCCCGGTTGTGCGATCTGGAGTGCGGCGATTCATCGCCGCTTTCCGTCGCGTGGCCGGGACGGTAAGAGCGCACCGCCTCGGTGGTGACACCGAGGGCATGGCAAACCCCGCCCGGAGCAAGGCCAAATAGGAGGCATATGCGGTGGCCCGCCGCCAGCCTCGGGTTGGCCGCTGTCGAGCTTCACCGCTTGTCGGGCGCGTGGTCTCCAGACCGCGCGATATGTAGGGCGGGGCCTCCTGGCCCCGCCACGAAATCCGGTATGGTGGTGAGGCCGACGAGGAGCCGGGTAACCGGCTCTCTAGAGAAATGGCCGTCCCCGACAGAATCCGGCTTACAGGCCCGCTCCTCGCTTGTCCCCTGCGCGCCACAGCCGCCTCGGCGGTGAGCCCTTTCGCCACCTTATCTATATAGCGCGCCTCTCAGAGATTCCGCCGAAACTCTCCCGCCTCTTTGTGCCGTTTCCCCGACACTCGACAGTTGCCGTATTACAGGCCCGCTTTTCGGCGCCGTTTTCGGCCTCTTGCCACCTGAAGATTCCTCCCGCATTCCCACCAAAATCGCTGGGCTTATTCGGCGGCTCGAGTGACAAGTGATTGCAGGCTTGCAGGTCGGCACCCGCAGTGTTATGATGACTGGACATGGCGGGACTCAGACTTTCGAGCGGCCTGCCCTGCTCCGCGTAGCGCAGGAGTCGTCCTTATGGGCAGCCAAGAGCAGGGGCGAGACGCTACAGCGGGAGGGATCGAGAGGTGAGCGAAAAGACCTACGTCGTTGGCGAACTTGCGGATGTCGCCGAGGTGTTCAAGGAGGAGGGCACTCCGCCCTGCCAGGGCCTTGACCTGGGGTCGGCAAGCATCTGGATTCTGCCGACGTTCCGTGCGGATCGGTGGCTATTCGAGGGGTCAACTGTGGAGGCCCTGAAGTTGGCTACGAGCCTCGGTATTGAGGCACGCCTGCTCACGGAGGAGCCGAAGCCCAGGTTTCTGATTCAGAAGTCGGCTGACCTTGTGCTGCCAGCACTGCTGGTCTTCCTGCAAGGCGCGCAACAAGTGCCCTGGTCGATGCTCGCAAACTACCTCACATCCCTTCTGGCGCTCCATCGCGAGGCGCCTCAGGTCCGCAGCAGGATTTACCTCAAGACCCCAAACAAGGTGTTGCGGGTCGACTACCAGGGACCGCAGTCCGGACACGATTCAGCGCTACGAGAGGTGCGGAGAATGCTCGATGCATAGAGGACTCACCACCTCCGCGCAGGAGAGGATAGGTCCCGTCCTGGCCCGCATTCGAGCGGCGCTGCTCGATTTCCCGCGACAGGTTCTTGAATTCGGGAACAGCGGTCTCGCACAATCGGCAGGAAGTGAGATACTCCGCCAGGATTGGCCAAAGGCTCGGGAGACACTGAAGGCGTGGATTTCCCTTCTCAAGGAGGAGAACGAGCGGGCAAGAGCAGCCCAGAACTGCGAGTTGGCTGACAGGTTGCTGGTCGCCATGTTTATGCTCCAGGTGAGGGAAAGACTCTGCGCGTCGTTGGAGGAATGGCACCTCGGACACTTCGGGAATGCTTGGTGCGCTCTGGCTACGGCCCAGATTGGCTTGTCGGTTGCTTTGAGCAACGGCGGAGGTGCCCTCGCCCGTAAGTGGCACAGGTTGGTGTCCGAGTGCGAAGCGCTATTCCCGCGCATCGTCGGGTCAAGCTTTGGCGCGGAGGTACTGTCTTACCGATGCAGCATCTGTGATCAGGACCTGATGACATGCGAGCACATCCCCGGACGTGTGTACTGCGGGGCGCTATGCGTGAAGGTCGTGGAAGAGATCGAGGAATTACACGAGATCTCGCTTGTGAAGAACCCAGCACAGCCGGAGGCCAGGGTCACCAAGATAGGAAACATGGACGTGCACGACGTCGGCCTTTTCTGGGATGACGACGAAACTGCGCCGTCGTGGCGATATCCGCTGGATCGAAGTTGACAGGCGCCGCTACGCTGATGTCGACTTGACCTCGCTGCGCCCCACACTGTTCTGAGCGCCCCCTCCCGCGTGCCCACCGCGGCAGGAACGGCACCTCAGTCTGGGGTGATCATGAAATCCGCCCCTTGATGTCTTCGTATGTCGATTTGCCACCGTCGCTGGTGCTCAGCACTCGGACTGCTACCTGCCGAGCGGAGGCGCGGCACTGTTCTGTCTGCCGCCGCGCGTGCTCGCACAGCCAGCGTTATGCGGGCGCGCGCTCACGGGTGCCCGGTCCTGCGGTGTCAGGCGGCGTGCCGGGTTCCGTGGCGTGCTCAGGACTCAGCTGAACCCGAATCCGACTCTGTCCAAGCAAAAGCTTGAGGAGCGCCTCTCGGAACTGCTCACCTTGCTTGGCCGCCTCTTCGTTTTCGGGGCGCAGCGATACCGAAACCTTGCGGTCGCCGCTCAACCACTCCAGCAGAAACCGCCGGAGGACTTGGAGTTCGACCTCCGCGACCGCGTGCGCTTCGGGAGAGTATACGTCCTTCTTGAGCTGCACGGGGTCAAATCTGTAATCGAGACACTTACCCATGTGACCAAGTAAGGTCGCAAGCAGGTGCTGAGTTTCCTGCGACCATACTACCGCCCGTTCCTTTTGGTCCTCCCCCTCTCTCGGATACGAGTTGAGATGATCCCGATACTCTTTCCAAGCGGTAAGGACGGATTCCTCAGGCGGCTTCGCGAACTCAAGGTCAATCATGTTGAGGGCTCGCACATGTTCGGGCGACAAAGTGGTGCCCCGTGTCGCCATGAGCGTCTTGAACACCCACAGCCTCCTCTCCCGCCGCTCTCGCCAAAGTTCGACTTGTCTCTGAGCGAACACAGCGGCAAACGGGGCCAGCAGAACAGCCGCTATCATCAAGCCATCGCTCACTGTCATCGCTTTAACCCCTCCTGCGTATCAGTTCGCGGCCTGCGAGATGCTCCCCTGCCTGTCCGCAAACGAGCCAACCTGCCGCCAAAGGTTCTTTTGAATCCGGCTTGACTTTGCGCGCGACGAGAGTGACCTATGTAGGCGACAGAACGTAGGTTACAGGAGGCCCGGAAATGGTCACTCAGGCACGGGAAGAGCAGGCGGTGGGGGAGCCCGCGGAGCCGCAGACGGCGGGCGAAGAGGCCGGGGCCTTCGACTCCGCGGTCTCGGAGTTTCTGTCGTACTTGCAGGGCTACCGCCAATACTCGGCGTGGACGGTCGGGGCGTATCGGATCGACCTGCGCGAGTTTCGGGAATTCCTGCTTGAGCAGGGAGGCCGCGTGCCCGCGCCTGCGGAGATCACCCGCCCGCAAGTGGTCGCCTGGGGCCTGTCTCTCAAAGGCATGAAACCACTCACGATCCGCCGCAAGTACGGCTGCCTGTCGTCGTTCTTCTCGTTCGGGCAGGACATGGGCCATTGCCACGGCAACCCTGCCCGCAGACTGCCTCTGCCCAAGGTGGCGAGGAACCTGCCCACCGTGCTGTCCGCCGAGCAGGTCCAGGCGCTGCTCGCGGCAGCGCAGAACCCAGGCCACCGGCTCCTGCTGCTCTTACTGCTCTCCACCGGCCTGCGTCGCAGCGAAGCGGCCAGCATCGCGCTCGACCAGCTCGATCTCGAGAATCGGCAGTTGCGGGTGCGCGGCAAGGGCAACAAGGAACGAATGGTGCCCTTGACTGCTGAAGTGGTGGATGCCGTCCGCCAATACCTCGCCTGGCGCGGCCCGACTCAGAGCAACCACCTATTCATCAGCCAGATGTGGGGCCAGCCGATATCGGGCGCTCGCGTCCATCGCATCGTGCGCGCGCTGCTAGAGCGGGCTGGCCTGGCTGGCCAAGGCATCACGGTTCATAAGCTCCGCCACACCTTCGCCACTCACCTGGTGAGAAACGGCGTGGACGTCAAGACGGTGCAGGAGCTACTGGGCCACTCCGATCTGGGCACGACCGCCAAGTACCTGCATTCAGACGGCCAGGCCAAACAGGCCGCTGTGGCGAGGTTGGGATGCTTGGTGGGGACACAGAGCAACGAGGACAAGGAGGAACAGCAGGGATGACCATAACCATAGAGCCGGCAGTTGATGCGTCAGGCGGAGATGCGAGCCTGACACGCGACATCGAGCGGTTCCTGGAGTATCAGCGCTCCTACCGCAGCCACTCGCCGCTGACCGTCTCCACCTATCGCTGCGACCTCAGCCAATTCTGCCGCTGGCTTATCGGGCGCTTGGGCCACCTGCCCGAGCCCAGCGCCATCACCCGCGAACTGGTGATGCAGTATGCCGTGACCCTGAGCGGTCGAGCAGCAGCCACCGTCTGTCGCAAAATCACCGTCCTGTCGGTATTCTTCGGTTTCCTGATGGATCTGGGCGAACTGGACACCAACCCCGCGCGGCGGATTCCCCTGCCCAAGCCCGCCAGCCGAATCCCCAACGCGATCTCCGAGGAGGACGCCCAGACGCTCATCGCAGCAGCCGAGTCACCCTTTGAGCGGGCAATGTTGCTTCTGATGCTGACGGCTGGCCTGCGCCGCAGCGAGGTGGGGGCGATTCGGCTGGAGGACGTGGACCTGGAGAACCAGGCACTCCTTGTGCGCGGCAAGGGTGCCAAGCAGCGGATGGTACCGCTGATGCCGCAGACCGCGCGGGCGATCCGCGATTATCTCACGACCCGCCCTGAGGTGGCTCAGCCGCATCTCTTCCTCAACCCCCAGGGCCAGCGGCTAGCGAACGACTACCTCAACCGCACGTTGCGGCGCATCCTCGCCCGTAGTGGCCTGGGCAAGCGCATCACGCCCCACATGCTCCGTCACACTTTCGCCACCCATCTCGTGCGCAATGGTGTGGACGTGCGCACCGTCCAGGAACTCCTCGGCCACTCCGACCTCGAAACCACCGCCAACTACCTCCACTCCGACACCCGCGCTAAACAGACCGCCGTCGCCCTAATCGCCAGCCTGACCGGCTCTGCCGCTTCCTGAGCGCCCCTAACCGTCTCCACCAAGTGGAAGATCATCGGGCTCACACAAACGGCTGAGCTCGCAATGGACACGCAGACGACAAGCCTGGTGGAGGCGATCCGGATAGCGGTCGAACCGCCCGGGGCCCATGGTCGGAAAGCCGGCCGGCGTTGCTGGCGGACAGCGGCTCGATCCACAAACTCCGTCACACCTTCGCCACTCACCTCATCCGCCAGGGCGTGGACGTACGCACGGTCCAGAAACTTCTCGGCCACTCCGACCTCGAGACCACCGCCAACTACCTCCACTCCGATGGTCAGGCCAAGCAGGCGGCAGTGGCGAGGCTGAGTCGCCTGGTGGGCGCAGAAAGTGAGGATGGACATTCCAATGGAGCACAGCCGCCCTCGGCTGTGGATGGGCGCGATTCGTCGCGCCGTGAAAGGAGCTAAGAGCATGACGATTGACGTTACTGAGGTGCCGTGTGCGCCTGCCGACGTAGGGGCCGATATCCTGATCGGCCCGTCCCAGTTGACCCAGAAGATCGAGCAGTTCCTTGAGTACCAGCGCTCCTACCGCAGCCACTCGCCACTGACCGTCTCCACCTATCGCTGCGATCTAAGCCAGTTCTGCCGCTGGCTCGTCGGGCACTTGGGTCACCTGCCCGAGCCCAGCGCCATCACCCGCGAGCTAGTGATGCAGTGGACGGTGACCTTGGCCGGCCTGGCGCCGGCGACCGTGTGTCGCAAGGTCTCTGTGCTGTCGAGCTTCTTCAGCTTCCTGGTGGACCTGGGAGAACTTGAGAGCAATCCCGCGCGGCGGATTCCTTTGCCCAAGCCCGCCGGTCGCATCCCGAATGCGATCTCCGAGGAGGACGCCCAGAGGCTCATTGGAGCAGCCGAATCCCCATTCGAGCGGGCCATGCTGCTACTGATGCTGACCGCTGGGCTGCGCCGCAGCGAGGTGGGGGCGATCCGGCTGGAAGACGTGAACCTGGAAAACCAGGCGCTGCTGGTGCGCGGCAAAGGCGCCAAGCAGCGCATGGTGCCGCTGATGCCCCAGGCCGCCGAAGCGATTCGCAACTATGTCGCGGCCCGCCCGGAAGCGGATCAGCCCCATGCTACTTCGCGTAGCGACGAGGCTGCTACGCTACGAAGCACAAGCCTCTTCCTCAGCCCCCAAGGCCAGCGGCTGGCCAACGACTTCCTCAACCGCACCCTGCGGCGCATCCTCGCCCGGGCCGGCCTGGTTAAACGCATCACGCCGCACATGCTGCGCCACACATTCGCCACCCACCTCGTGCGCAATGGGGTGGACGTGCGCACCGTCCAGGAACTCCTCGGCCACGCCGACCTCGAAACCACCGCCAATTACCTCCACTCCGACACCCGCGCCAAACAAACCGCCGTCGCCCTCATCACCAGCCTAACTCGCGCCTCGTAGCGACCTCTGCTTGGTAGAGCAGTGTCGGCAACTTCGAACTCAGCGCCCGCCACCTTCGTTCCGACTCTCGCACCACAGCCGCCGCCGTCGGCCCCCTGTCCAAGCTCTTGGGTCGGCCCGCTGTGTGACGCAGGCTACCAAGCCGCGACCACGAGTCCGCATTCATGGAGGAAAACGACCTGAGATCGAAACTCTCTCCGGCTGTGGATGAGGTCGCGGATTTCGGTGCCAGAGCGTTTTGGTCAGCGAACTGTTCTAGCATCGAAATGGCTGGCACTGAGTCCGGAAACGCAAACCCAATGGGAGCACCCGACCCCTATAGGTCCGCCCCCCCTTGGCGAACCATCAGAATGTGCTACAACGCATCCCCAACGGCTCGGACGGGGTCAGTCGCGGCCGCACCGGTCGCTCCTGCCGACGCGTGATCATAGAGCTTGACTGTATCGCCGGTAAGAGAGCCGATCTCTTCGCACGCGTCCACCAGCTTGTCCCACCATCTGCTCCGTGGCCCCGATAGGTTGCACGCATGTTCAACCCATGCCCGAGTCAGATCATTGGGGTCCAGGAGGTCCGCAGTGAGTAGGTCGGGTCTGGCTTTGGCAAGCTCAGCAAACGCCGGCACGCCAGGATAAGCGATCATAATATTCGCGCCCAGCATCTTGGCGCGGTCACCGAGGATCCTGCGGACGCGGTGAGCGAACTTCCTGGTCTCGTCCAAGCTCTGGTCGGTCTCACCCGGGGCTCCCAAGATGAAGGTTGCATAGAGCTGGAAGCCGCACTTATCGAGAGTCTCCAATGCCCGTTCGTTGTCCTCAGGGATTGTGCCTTTTCTGAACGCGGCCAGGGACTGCGCACTATTGGACTCGAATCCAACATAGAGAGTGCGAGCGCCAACTGCATCCAAAGCGTCTGCGTAGCCGGGCCGAGCGAGATCGTCCGGCCGCACGTACATCAGCAGCTCCACATTCTGCGCCTCGTCTGGCCGGGCAGCCGCCGCAGCCCTGAGCCAAATTAGTCCGTCGCCAATATCATCGGCTGACCTTGGAGCGCGGCGACTTCCCCCGATGCTATCCCCCACATCGTGGAATCGCCTGATGCCGTGTTGGCGAACGTGGAGACAGACTTGATCCCAGAATGCTGCTGGCCTCACGAAGCTGAGCGGGGCCGACCGGATGGAACAGAAATAGCACCTGCGAGCCCCACGATAGGAGCATCCTTTGTGACTGAGCGACGGCAGCATCACGTCCTCTGGTAGTACGCCTTGCTTCATCGCGGCTGCCACAAGAGCCTGCACATGCTCGCGGTCGAACTCGACTCTCGGCAGGTCACTCGGAGAGTAGAATACTGGCTTCGGCAGGCCGGACCTGTCCGTCGCGTTGGGCGATTCCCAACCGTCGCCGCTGCGGACGACGACGTTCTCGATGGTTTCTAGTTCGCTGCCCTGGAGCAATCGCTCAAGGGCGCGCTCACCATCGCCGATTACCACCGCATCCACGTGCGGTCGGTTCCGCAGGATGTTAACGCATACCGCGGTAGCGTGGATTCCCCCCATGATGACGCGTGCGCCGCGGCCCTTGGCCTCTTGCGCAAGCTCCAAGCAGTGCGGATAGTTGTAGAGGGTAGCACTGAACCCCACCACGTCGGCATCCAGGCGACGCGCGAGATCATCTTGGGAGGTTGTTCTGCCGTCCAGCACCTCCACATGCAACTGGGGAAGCTGCTGCCGGATGTGGCTGGCCAGCACCCACAACCCCAGATGCGGAACTGCGCCGCCGTTGCGCGGTTGACCGTAGTGCGGCTGCGGATGCACAAGTTGAACCTTCATACTGGGATCATGCCTTCTGCTTGTCGTCTGCTTCATTCTTCCGCATTTGCTGCAATCCCTGCGGCCGTTTTCCGCCACTTGTGCGGCTCTTCTGTTTAGGGGCAGCAGGTTATGTGTCCATCTTCAGCTTGTCGTCCTCGAACCACAGCTTCGTCAGCTCATTGTCGCTTGATACGATGACGGCGCGTGCCCTATCACGTAGCTCGTGAAGCTGCGGCTTTCCCCGTTTCCTCTCATTGTCCTTGATCAATTGCAGCAAGCTTGTGACGTAACAGATTGCGCTGCGGTGCCTGATCCCCTTTGCGGCGAGTGTGTGGCGTACCCGGTTCCAGATACTTTTGTTCTCCGCCTGCAGATTTTCGAGCATTTGCTTCGTCATAGCGGTGGTCAGTGCAACCCGCGGATGAACCACAGACGCATTGGTGTCGACAAAAATGCATCCGTCCAACTTAGCGAAGTTGAGGATCAAGTCGTGGTCAATCAGCCTCAGGGGAGTTGAGCGCAGCGCCTCCAAGGCGTCGACTCCCTCTGCAAGAAGCTTCGCTTTCTGCAGCCGTAGAATATCTGGGCCGAATGCTATGCTTAGCCCCTGGCCTTTGATGTTCCGAATCTCGATGAGGACATCTGCCAAGACGCCGATGTTGTCGGCATGGGTTTTCTCTGCCGTATCCTGGAAGGCATCCTCGATGAAACCGACTAGCTCGCGTCGGACGTTAGCCTTCTCCTCCTTGTAGCCATTGTTCTTGAGGCCACTCATCTTCAGGTTGCCAGCCGCATAGACATGCACCCGGCCGTCAGGGCGAGCTACCAGGGTTGCTACGGGGTACTGCGCCTTCCTGTGGGCCTCTCGCGTGAACTCTCTTGCAGGCAACTCTGGGTCATAGCGCGGCCCATCGTTGCTTGGCCGCACTCGCACGATGTGACTAAGGCAGTACTTACCGTTTTTGTACTCCTGACTATCAATGAAGGCAAAGATGTGCGGATCTTGGAAAATGGAGTAATTGGCCAGGTAGATCGTGGTCTCCCCGTAGTTCAGCTTCTGCTTCTTCCGGTTCTTGCCCTCCAACTCCTCACTCAGTACCTCGACCTCTTCCAACACGCCTGGAGGCCCGATCAGCCAGTTGAACCAGATATCTTTGCTTTCGTGAGTGCTTCCTGCTAGCCCGAGGGCGCTCTGCGACGCACCATCGAGGGCCATTGCGAAACGCCGCTCGGATGCAAACCCATTGCTGAACTCCTTACGCAATTTCTTAAGTACCGGCGCCCAGTCGGTCTTCGCAAGTGTGGCGCCACGCGGCACTTCAGCCTGTCCTCCCCGAGACTGCTGAGGGATCTGAGGGCATCCATGATCCCTCCACACGTTCAACGTATCTTCCATTCCGTTGGCATCATAGCACCCAAGCACGGTGGCACCTCGCACCAGGAACAGCCCTGGCTTCTCCTCCTTTCGCGTGCGGCAGACGAGGCTGGCGATTGACGGCCGCGCATCATCAGTGCCATCAAGGTCCTTCCTGATTATGCGGGCATAGCAGACGAGGCCCTGCAGCAGCCGGAGCACATCATCGAATGGATGGTGACTGCCTCCGCTGCTGGGCTCCTGCCCTCGCCACAGAACGTTATAAAGCACCCACAATGCCTGCGGACCTATACTGGGTTCTTGATTTTGTGGCACTTCTTGATGTTCTTGCGCATTCCCTCGTGAACGACACCTGCTCTCGGATTCTTTGCGCTTCTCATCCGGATTCCAGCAGTCATTCATCAGTGCTCTCAGTGCGTCCAAACGACAAGCACTGAGCGCATTGGGAAGGGACATCGAATCTCCCTTGCGGTTCGCGTGGCTCCTGTCTCCCTGGGGCTCAGGGCACCTGGTTGTTGCGACGATACGCGCGGCGCATGTGGTGGGTGATAGAGCTGGCTCGTTCGAAGCTTCTTTCGCCGCTGCTGCCACAGACTTGGCAATTTCGTCCCAGACTTCAGCGGGGAGAAGGCTGCCCGCGAGCGTGTGCGTTAGGCTGAGGTGGAGCTCATGGCCCCGATCTGCCATGGTCACGCTCAGTGCAGGCATCCCCGTCGTGTCTGAGACGGTCTGCAACACGACTTGAACCCACTGCTTGCCGTCAGGACCGTGATCGCCCGACACTGATTCTAGCACTCTGCGGAGCCGGTTGTTGAGGGTGACGTCTCGTCCCAGCACAGAATGGTAAAGCTCGAGAAAGATCTGGTGCCAAAGCTGCACAACCTGTAGTTGCCCCTTCCCGGGCCGCTTCGGACCAAGACTCATCCCGTTTCGCACATTGGGACTAGCGCATACAAAGTAGGTGCTCCTAGCCGCTTCGGCCAAGGCACACCACACATGGCTCGTCACTAGCTCTGTGCCATCCGCGAACCCCAACTTCCTTCGAACTCTTTGCGCTTTCTGCCGACGCTCCCTACTCATTGCCCTCTGACGGGGCTGGTCGTCAGCAAACACACGCCGCAGGGAGCGCGCTAGTGGCAGTACCGATTCCCAATGCCGGTCTAGGTACACTTTGACGGGATCGGCGGAGAAGCGCTTGTCTTTCTCGAGAGCATGCCGCCAGCTTTGCAGATACCGTTCGTAAGCTGTCGTCATCTGGACTCCCCCTCTTCTGGTTCGGACACAGCGCAGAGCGTGCCGTTCTCCAAGATATACGCTCTCAGTCCCTCCGGGAGCACGAGCGCGGAGTAGAGCTGCATCACTGCCAGGACCCCAACCCTGTTCGCGCTTAGGTCCCGCAAACACTGAAGTACGCGCTCCGTCAATTGAGGCGCCAGACCCATGGTCGGCTCGTCACAAAGCAGCACCTTTGGGCGAGCCGCCAGAGCGCGTGCAACTGCGAGCATCTGCTGCTCCCCGCCGCTCAAGCCGCCTGCTCGTTCGTAGCGGTACTTCGTAAGCTCCGGGAACAGGTCGAACGCTTTATCGACTCTGGACCGGACCTCGCTCCCCTTGCGCGAAGTCGTCGTAGCGCCCACCCGGAGGTTCTCCTCAACCGTCAGCCGAGTGAAGATCCGTCGGTTCTCTGGCACCATTGCCATTCCCAATCGCACCATCTCGTCTGGGGGTCGTCCATTCACGCAGCGGCCGTCCAGCCAGATCTCGCCTGCCTCTAACCGGTGGATGCCCATGAGAGTCCGGAGCAAGGTCGACTTTCCGGACCCATTTGCTCCCATGATCAGGACCAACTCAGCGTCGACGTGCAGACTGGCATTGGCGAGCACGAGGGATCCGTTGCGGCGCACTCGCAGCCGCTCAACTCGCAGAAGGTGGTCCTGGCCTGATGAGTAGCATCCCATCACGGGGCCGAGTGCTCCTTCCCCTTGCTCTCCAGGCCGAGCGGCTCGTCCGCGCGCACAAAGCGTCCCCCTACCGCATCCCATCGCGTGGCATTGAGCAGCTCGAACACCTGTGGCTTGTGGCCAACAACGATTCGTGTGACAGCCCCGACGTTCGCCAGATACGACGCCAACTCAGCCGTTTCCTCCGGGTTCATGCCAGCTGCCGGCTCATCGAGTAGAAGCAGTCCCGGGCAGCGAGCCAGCGCACGAGCAATCTCGAGACGGCGCCGGTTCGCATAGGACAACGCCAGGGGCGTGTTGTTCGCACGTGGGCGTATGCAATCACCGAAGGCATCGATCTCAAGGTCGGCCCGTCTCAGCAGCTGGGCCTCCTCGCGCCAGTACCTGCGGCTGCCAACCAGAACATCGAAGACCGTGTAGCTTGCGCGAACCTGCGCGCCCACCAGAACGTTTTCGCTCGCCGAAAGCCTGGGCCAGACACGTGGGGACTGGAATGATCGCGCAACACCTCGAAGCGCCGCCGTAGCCGGCGAGTCGGGGTACCAACTGTCGCTCTCCGCCCCGAGAGTCAGTTGCCCGTGCTCGGGCTGATAGATGCCAGAAAGCAGATTGAGGAACACGGTCTTGCCAGCGCCGTTAGCTCCGCTGAGCCCGACGGTCTCCCCGGCAGAGGCATCGAAATCGACCCCCTGCAGAACGCCGGTCCCGTCAAAGGATTTACAGATCCCGCGGGCGTGGACTTTCAAGGAGCGCACGCGAGGCAGTTCATCCGCGTCGGCCGCGTTATGCAGAGAGAACGACCGGAATAAGATACCCCGCGGGAATCGGATTGCCACAAGGAGTATCAACAGACCAAATGCAGGCAAGCGGTATTCGCCCAGCACGCGCAAGCCTTCCGTAGCAGCAACGCCTCCACATGCGATAGCGGCAGTGCCTGGCGGCCACGTGCCACCCGCAATAAGCACGAATGCGAGTATGATCAGCGCCTCAGACAGGCTGAAGCTGCCAGGTGCTATATAGCCGAGGACACGAGCGTACATTCCACCAGCCGCGCCGCTCATGACCGCAGCCATCAGGATGGCCACGCGAGCAGAGCCAACGGAAGACACCGCGAAGCATCCAGCGGCTACCGCGTCATCGGCAGCGGCTATGCACCCGCGACCGAAACGGGAACACCGGAAACGCACGGCCATACCGAGGCAAAGGGCCAGTAGAACTGCGGTAGCGGCGAAGTTGATGCGCGCCAGTGCTTCAGGATTCGACCGCGAGACGTCCAGCCAGCTCGGAACGGCGAGGCCGTCAGGTCCGCCAGTCGCCTGCCCACCGTTGATCAACAAGACGGCGACAGCCTGGCAGACGGCCAGACTCGCAAGAACGTACAGATGACCCCCCAGTCGTGCCAGCGCAGGCAGCAATACGACCCCAAGAAGTGCACCCGCCAAGCCACCCACCACGGGGCTCAGCAGGAGACTAGAGGACGCACGGGATGCTACGTTGGCCGCTGCGTAGGCACCAGCCGCTGCCGCTGCGATTGACCCCAGGTCCAACAGCCCCCGCATGCCAGCAGTGAACCCGACGGCAACTGCCAGAATCGCGTACAATAGTCCCAAAGTGGCTACGTGAAGCCAATAAGCATTGGACTGGACGAGAAGACCGCCCCCGATCATGAGCATGGCCGCGGTGGCTCCCGGGCCTAAACCCCAGATGCGCCGTGGCCAGGACATCACGGTCACCGCGGACCTCCGAAGATACCGCTCGTAGGCAAAATGGCCTCAACGGACTGAATGGAGTATGGCGCATCCGTGATCAAGGTCGCTCCTGCTGAGCTGCGCCGTATCCTTTGGAGGCGGCAATCGCGAGGCCGGTAAGCAGCACGGCGCAGGCGACAAGGTCTCGATACGTACGCCCGCCCGGAACGAGGATCTCGATGACACCTTCGAGAACAGCCAGCAAGTAGGCGCCAGCTACGGCACCACGCAGGCTAGTCAAACCGCCGACCACCGCGGCCGCAAACCCCTTCAACATCAGTGTCAGTCCCATGTCGTAGCGGACCGATCCATACACGACTCCCTGGAAGACGCCCCCGAGGCCGGCCAGCCCGCAACCGATCAGAACGCCCAGTGTCACCACGCGCCTTGCCGGAATGCCGACGAGCAGCGCAGCCTCGAAGTCTTCGGCCACTGCCCGCGTCCAGCGACCATAGGTTGTGTGCGCGACCCACACTCCGACGGCGATGACCACGCCGAACGTGACGGCCACTGCTAGTATCTGTGACAATGGTACTCCGTATCCCCAAAGGCCTTTGCCGACGAGCACAGGTATCGGATCAGGGATAGGTTGTGGGCTTGCCCCGTTGGGCCACCATTGCATAATGAGCTCGCGAACACACATGCCCGCGCCCATTGTGGCAACAAGCATGCGGGAAGGCGCCTGACCCAATAGCGGCCTAATCGCAACACGCTCCAATAGCAAACCAGCACCGGCGGCCACTAGTGTCCCGGTCGCCAGGAATAGGCACAGCACGAGCCATCCAGGTAGCGCGACTTGAAGGGCAGGGCAGAGCAGCAGAAGGGCAACCACTGCAAAGGAGCCGATCACCAGGACTTCGCCGTGCGCGAAGTTGATGAGGTTCAGAAGTCCGAACAGGAATGTGATGCCGACCGCCATGAGCGCATACATCCCCCCATTGGCGAGCAGGGCGATAGCCTGATCGATGGCCACGCTCGTAGACACGCGAGAATCTCCCGGAATCGGTCAGCCTGGCCGACGCATAAGGACAAAGCCCAGCGAGGACCGTTGGGCCCCCGCAAAAGACGGGGTCAGCGCTCCGACTCTGTCTCTACTTCTCAATGTCCCGGCGGTAGAACGTCTTGAGTGGTACCCACCCGCCACCCTTGTACCGGTAGATGACCAGTGGCGCGTCGACGTTGTTCCCGTGCTGGTCAAATCGCAATGTCCCTTGAGCTGTCTCAAAGCTCTGCGTCCGCAGCGCCTTCAGGATATCGCCACGCGTTCGAGCGCCTTTCCTAATCGCCGCGATCACTGCTTGCGCGGCGGAATATGCCGGTATGCCCTCTACCTCATATGGTTCACGGAATCCCGCCGCCTTATACGCCGCCTCAAACCGTGCGCCCCCCGGGCTATCTTTGATCTCCGGAATGAGCCAGGGAGAGACCACGCCTTCAGCGGCCGGCCCGGCTGCACGGACGAAAATGTCCGTATGGATTCCCGAAGTTCCGATGAATCGCTGGCGCAGGCCCTGGCGGACCATCTGCGCCCTCAGTAAACCACCCTCGGTCGGAACAGTCGCCACCATTAGCGCATTAGGATTGGCGGCGCGCACGCGCGCAAGGATCGTCCCGAACTCTCTGTCTCCCACGGCATAGCTCTCGCGGCCAAGGATCTTGATCCCCGCAGCCTTCAGGTCAGACGCCCAGGCATCCGCCATGGGCTTGCCGTAGGCCGTCCCATCATCAAGCAGATAGGCCGAGCGGACGCCAAGCGCGTTCTTGGCGTAGTTGGCCAGGGCCTTCGTCTGCAATTGGTCGTACATTGGCACCATGAACGTGGTCGGCGGAGTCGGCTGCGCTAACGTGATTCGACTGCCGATGCCGAAGACGAGGTTGGGCATTCCGGCGCGTCTGTAGAAATCTTGGGCAGCAAGCACACAAGGCGTATTGTAGTGGCCGATCACCGCAACGACGCTTGGGTCCGCGACTGCGCGGGCTGCTGCCGATGCGGCCTGTTCCGGCTTTGAGGCATCGTCCAGATCAACCACCTCGAGACGCAACTCTCGCATTTCGCCCGATTGGTCCAGTTGATCGACGGCGAGATGAACCGAGTTGCGGAGTCCCCTTCCCACCGCGGCGTTCGGGCCCGAAATGGGAGCTACGCAGGCTATCTTCAGAACGCGTGGCCCTGACGAAGGCCGCGTTCGTCCGCAACCTGCGACCCACAGCAGCGCAATGAACAATGCCACTGTCCAGACTAGCAATCGTGAGGCCCTCATCATTCCCTCCTCTTGTCCGGCTAGAGCACGACCGTTGGTCCCGCGGCCTCCCGCGCGGAGCGGTGCTGCGGCAGCCCGTTGTCTCGCTACTGACGCTCCGCGCAAGTCACTTGCCCAACGCTGCGCGCGACGACCTCCGCTCGTCCGCGAATTGTAGCACCAGATGCGCCACATAGGCAACGAGCCGGATGGGACGACCGAATCGAGCCACGGCGCGGAGGTCCATCCGTCCGGAAGCGTCACCCTCATTCAGGCGTCGTGTCGGATTGCTTGTCCTCGGCCACGTCTTCCGGCAGGCCAAGTTCCCGCAGGGCGGTCTTGGTCTCCTCGATCTGCTGCGGAGAGATGCCGCTGGCGGGCCTGGCCTGCACGGAGACGCGGAGACTCAGGCCCTCGCCGATCCCGAATCGAGAGAGAACCTTGGTGTAGAAGTTCATCCACTTCTGCGGCGGCACGTCGCCCTCCCAGCGAATACCGGCCACCTTTGCAGCCGGCGTGACCACGCGGACAGGCGTTTTCCCTTCGTCCGTCCCGGGTTTCTCGACCTCCTTGCGCTCCTTGGGAGCGATGCCGGCCTTCGCTGCCTGCGCGGCTTCGACTAGCAACAGAACGACGTCATCGGAAAACTCAACCTCCATCTCGCTCAGCGCTTCCCCCACCACGACTCGATGGTACGTTCCGTCTTCGCGCTTCGAGGCGTAGCCGAACAGGGGCGGCGTCTTCGACACGCCATCGGAGATGGTACCTTTCAAGCTGTCCGGCTCCGACAAACGCGGGAACTGTGGCGCAGCGAAGAACGCGCAACGCACGGACTTCGTGCTCCACTCAGTCAACCCTTGCGGCCAATGGCGGGCCAGCCAATCCGCGCTGACCTTTGGCTCGAGATCGCCTTCCTGCATGAGCCTGGCGAGGATGAGAGACACCAACGACTCCGCGGCGCTCGAATGCGGCAGGCCAAGGTCTATGGCCTTCCATGTCCCGTCCGGACCGAGCAGCAGAACGTTGCGGTACGTTCGCCAGACCGCCTCTCGCAGATTGCGCTTCGCTCTGTTCAGGCTCTCTCGCAACTGCCTCTTCTGAGACTCGTCGAGCGGCAGCTTATCCTCATCTGCCGCCTCGTCAGCGAGGTCCTCCCAGGCGAGGAGATCGCACGCCTCCTTCTTCAACGCGCCCGGGCCGTCCGCAACCGCGAAGATCAGTGCGCTCTTGAAGGTTCGGCCAGACTGACCGTGTTCGCTTGTGAGCTGGCTAATCTCGGCTAGTGTGCGCTCACGCGCTTCCGCTTCCCAGCCCTTCTCAGGAGGCAGAACAACGAGCGTCAGCACCGCTCGATCGGGGATGCGACTGCTGTTGTCGGGGAAGTAGACGCGCTCTACACCTGATCCCGCGGCGAACACGCTCACGATCTCCTCACGAACGCGTTCCGGCACCTTCCCCTCGACATTCCCTGTCCGGTCGGCATGGAGCTTCACCAGGTTTGCGGTCTGGCTGAACCAATAGCGATTAGCATCGCCCTGCAGATAGTGGCAAAGAGTGGGGAGTTCCTCCAGCGCATTCTGGACGTAGCCGATGTCCAGACCGGGTTCGCCCACGGCAAGCCTGACCTCAGGAGGTGTCGCGTAGTCCTTGGTCTGCCCTCCGTTCGACTCGAAGAAGATGGCCGATGCCACCTTCTGGTACACATGGGCGCGACGGATGCTATCTGCCGCAGACTCATCCGCGGAGACGGCGTGCGCCTCGGGGCCCGCGATGTCGCTCATGATCGCCGCTTCGAGTTTGGGCTCGTTCAGTTGCTCAAGCATAGCAGCCCGAAAGAAAACGTCCTGTAGCGGCGCCATCCCGAGCCCGATCACGGCGTCCTTGTGCGCGCCGCTGAAGCCATCCCTGAAAGACCTAGAAACCCAGAGCGCCAACATTCGCAGAACGTCGCGCGTGCGCTGGAACTTGCCCAGGGTCTGCCACTTCCGCTCAAAAACCGAGAGCAGGGATGGATGGAAAGGATAGGTGGCCTCGAAGGTCTCCTGCGCTCGATCCACGGAGAACCAGCCGGGCAACTGCTCGCGATGCTCCCGAACCCACTTGGCGTAGGCTCTGGCGACCGCTGCTCGATCCTTTTGTGGGCCAATATCCTCAAACAGGCGCCGGCGGATGATCTCGGCGATCTCTAACCCCTCGGACAAGATGTAGGGTTTGCCAGGGCGTGAACTCAGCTTCTCCAGACGGCCGAGGTTCTCCCACTCTTTCTCGGTCATCTCAAGTTCTGACTTCGGCAAGGACAGTACTAGGCTCGTGGTGGAACCTGGCGCCGACACCTCCTCGGATAGCGCTTGCAGGAACTGGAAGAACTGATCCGATAGCAGAGAGCCCTCCGCCCGGATGCTGCGAGCGTGGTCGAGGTAGTTGAGAACCTCGTCCATCAGTATCAGGGACGGACGGTCTTTGGGCAGGAAACGGCGGATAACCTCTTTGGACGGCCGGCTCAGCTTCTTGTCATGCTCGGCGACCACCTCGAATGCGGCAGGTCCTCCAAGTTGCCAGGCGATGTCCCCCCATGGGGTCATCCGGCGTGGCTCGCCCGGCCCACCGCGACCTGCAATGGAATCAAACGCAGTGCCGACGAACCAGGCGACGGCTGCCTTCGGCACACTGCTCAGTTGCGCTCGCGCCAGGATGTCTTTGACGCCGGGCCATGGGTCGGCCGTTGGGCCCGCGTTGGCCAGATGATAGAGCATAGTCAGTGCGTGGGTCTTGCCGCCGCCGAACTGCGTGGTAAGAACGATCACCGGAGACGCCCCCACTGCCTCTCCGGATAGGCGGCGCAGCACCTCCGCCCCCAGGTCCGCCAATCCGCCGGTTACATACGTGCGGGCGAAGAAGCGATCGGGCTTGCGGTAGTCCTCTGGCGCTCGTCCGTCCGCCACCTGGTCGAGGTGGACGGCGAACTCCGAGGCGTCCAGCGGCCGACCGTCGCGCAGATCGGCGCGTGGTGTCGCCACCTTGTACCAAGGCTGCAAGGCCATTTCTTAGCCTCCCGGCAGCCGTCGCTGCCCTGCGTCAGTGTGCATCAATCTCATCCAGGTAGCCGATAGGGGTTGCGTGACCGAAGACGACCGCGGGTTCGCCCCGCTCACCTGGCTGTCCGAAAGTCTCCTCTGTCGCAACCCCAATGACGCATCCCCGATCATTCAACATGGGCCCACCGCTGTATCCGCCAGGCAGTGCGCCTTCGAAACTCAGGAAAGCCGTGGTTGCCGCGTAGTCAATTGTCTTGGAGACGATCTTCGTCATCGGCGTCAGCGATGGCTGTCGCTGGTAGACTTTCGGATATCCGAGGATGAAGGCGGTCTCGCCATCCTCCACTTTATCGTCCCAGAAGCGGAGCGCCGCCATGTCAAGCGTGGTGATCACGCTGGTCCTGGGCACCAGAATGGCCAGATCCACCTTTGGGTGACGCCGTGCCTCGAGGTCCTCAGCCGTCATCCTGAGGTCCGCATGGTGAAGAGCCCAGTCTGAGAGTTCGAGGTTGTGTGCGCAGGTAACGAAGAACTGACTCTTTGCCCAAAACGCGGTCGCGCCGTGCTCGTCACCCTCCTTCGTGCGACCAGTAAGATGAGGGATGCCCGATCGGTACTTCTCGAGAATCCACCGGGCGTCCCGAACAAGGGCAAGCCAAGGAGGATCATCTTCGATTTCGATGTGGATGGCCCACCCCTCGCCCGTCGGGACAATGAACTCATCGTTGGACTGCTCCGGATGCCGCGTCACTAATCCCTTTGCTCTGAGCAACTCAACAGCGTCCAAGGCGCGCTGTCGAAGCGCCGGGACGTTGTTGCCCGCGTACATAGAAGCGACTGAACCGCGCCGCCAGATGCCGCGCTCGACGTCCTTTCCCAGCCACAACGGGGCCAGTTCAAAGGCCACAATCGCCACCCAAGAGAAGGGCACATAGCCTGCGCATCCCTGCTTGAGATTCCGTCGCAAGATCCAGAGCAGAACGGCTGCGAGCCCTTCGGCATCGAGATCTTGTAGCCTAAGTGAGCGGAGGTCCATCGCTTTAGAACCCCAGGGCTTTCTTCCGACTCAACACCCCGTCCACCCAGCGCTTCTCTTCGGACTGCATCGGGTAGAGGGCGGATAGGGCCTGGGCGAGGCGCCAGAAGCGCGGCTCGTTGCCGGCGCCACTCTGGGTCAGGAAGAATCGGAGAGTCTCGCCGCGGCCATCCGCAAAGAGCAGCATCGCCTGATGCAGCCGGTCGAGGACGGTCGCACCTGGCTCGGGCAGCGGGCCATCTTGCGAGGCCGCCATCTCTTCGAAAAGCACCTGCTGTCGCTCGCGTCGGCGGCGCGACTCAGGCTTCTCCTCGCCGCCGAGAAGCCACTTGCGGCGCTCCGCGACGGCAAGCAGCCGGGCGGTCCCGCCCTTGATCTCGACGATACCGCCGGGACGGTCGAGTTCCTCCAGATGCGCGCCCAGGCCTTGAGCTATCTTGCGCGCAGCGTCGTACTCCAGGCTGAAGCCCGAGGGTGGCTTGTGCGCGGCAGGCTGCTCTTCTTCCTCGGCCTCTTCGGTCCCGATCAACTTGCCGTTGACGCTGATGACGCCGTTAGCCTCCGTGCGCAGTGTCCACAGCCACAATGCGGTCAGGCGGCTGTCTTCCTCAAAACCGGATGCATCCGCGCCCTCGAAGATCATATTCAGGGCCTCGCGAGCGACGGCCGCCCAAATCTGTTCCAGGTACTCGCTTAATGAAACCCGTTTGCCGCCCGCAGTTTCGACGTGGGCATAGCGGCTGAAGATCTCAAGGGCTGGCCCAAGGCAGGCGAAGATGGCATCTGCTCCGACCACGCCCTCTTTCGCCAGCCGTGGCATCCATTCATGGACACGAGGTCCAAGTTCTGTGAGCACCTGCCGCCAGTCGCCTACCTCATCCGCTCGCAATGAGCCGTCAGCGTTCTCTCTGGGCCGACAGGCGAGGTGAACGGAGGAGGCAAGCACGGCCGAGCCCATGGCCCGTAAGCGTCCGCGAAACTCGGTGTCTATCGGCCAGGAGGCGGTAATAGTCCATCCAGCGTCTATCAATGCTTGCAGCAATGCCTCCCATCCTGCCGTGGACTTGTGCGCGAAGACCACTGTGCTGATGCCTCCCGGGGCAAGTACCCGTCGGGCATCGGCCATGGCACGGGTCATTCCCTTCTCGTAGAAAGTCTTGTCCTTGTTTGGGTAGCGGACAGGGTCCCAACCTGCCATCTCGCAGATCTCCCGTTCTTTTGGGGTGACCTGCGAACGAAACAGATCGGGGTGGAGGGCGCCTACGCTCCGCCGGAGCCATACGTAGAAAAAGTCGGAGAGGTCCGCATACGGGACAGCGTTGTAGTACGGAGGATCGGTGATAATCGCTTGCGCTACATCGTCCGGCAGCGGGCAGGCCGCGGCATCCCCCGCCTCAGCCCGACCGGGTAGCAACGTCGCTTTCGCTCCTTCACGGCAGACCTTCTCAACCCACTCCACTGCGCCGTCCCAGCTGCCCGTTGATTCTGAAAGGGGATACGATTCCACAAAATCCCAACACATGGGAAGCGCTTGCCGCCCGAACACGTGCCCAATCTTCTCTGCCGTCACCTGCCACGTAGCCAGACTACAGCCACGGTCTGGTATCTTATCGAGGGCCAGCCCGAGTGCTGTTGCAAGGGCCAGACTCAGGCCTTTGTCGCCAATCCGGCGCGCAGACAACTCGTAGACTCTTCCCACCGCTGTCACAAAGGTTGACAGCGCCAGGGATTGACGCGGCGTGAAAAGAGTGCCCCAGGTATCGTGGCCGTATATCGGGGCGTTGAAAACCCCGCTCATGATGGGCAACATTTCGTCAGGCACGACCGACAACCGCTTTGTATGCTTGCGTTCGCGCCGCTTGAGTTCAGCTTCCGCAGCTGCGACTGACTTCAGGTCCGCCGCCGTCGGCAGTCGATAGCGGCGTCCTGCACCATCCGAATGTGTCGTTACCACCGCCAGCATCCTGGCGTCGCGCGCTCCGCCATGGCGTCCACGCAATTGGGCTCGCACCCGATCCACAGGCGTCGTGTACCCGCAGACGGGGCAGGTTGCGGCTCCTCGCCTCGATGTGCCCGGCTGCACATCGCGTGGCGATACGCCTTCAACGATCTCGACGTCCACCCGGTTTGCCTTCTTGCGCGGAACCAGGCGCAGAGCGATGGACCTCTTGCGCTTCCGGCAGAGCCCCAGCTGACGAATTAGCGGCACCTCGGCGTTGCATCCCGAAGGACTCTCACAGCGAACAGTGCGCGCCCATAGGTAGGCGATGGGAACCGAGCCGTCGGGGTCGGTCGGGTAGAACTGAGCCAGTTGTTCCTCGGCTCGTTCTTTGACCCAGGCACCCCATTCTTTGACCGCGTCGGCAAGGCGTTCACCGTAGCGCGGAATGTACTCCAGCACGGTCTTGAGCAATAGAACGGCCACCGGATTGTAGTCAATGGCGAAGGCATCGGCCCCTACCCTTAGCGCCTCAAGCGGGATGGCGCCTCCGCCAGCAAATGGGTCCACCACCAGCGGCTTCGTTCCCAGCTGACCTCCGAGGGCCAAGTGGGCGGCGTTGACCAGGCCTCTCGCGCATTCAAGCATCGCACACTGCGTGGACATCTCCCATGCTGACGCGTCGGCGATGAAGTCTAGAAGGAGGCTGCGAAGCCCGTGCGGGTCCCAATGCTGGAGCTTGCTGATCTGCTTGGAGAGGGCGATCCATTTACCGGCCTCAGGCCCGAGGGCTTCGGCAAGCGCCTTATCCTGTGGTACGGCCTGGGCGAAAGCGACGAGTTGTTCGCGCGCCGTCGCACGGAAGCTCTCAGGGCACTCTGGCGCGGCAGGATCCGGAAGCAGAGCCGCCAGGATGACTGCGCGACAAGCGGCCAGCGGTCTGCGCGCCCACCAGACGTGAAGGGTTGAGATGTGGCCCGCCCGGGCAGCTTTCTCCCGCAGCGAGTGCGCCGAGATCTTCTTTATCGGCAGATCAACTTCAATCAGTCGCCGGCATTGCTGCATTCTCTGCCCCTGCCTGCTGCATTGGTCTAAGGTTGCGGATACGCTCGGAGAAGGCCTGAGCGAAACGGCCAATCATATCCAGCGCCCATACTTTGAGCTTCTCAAGGTCTTCCTCGGGGGCCTCTATCGTGCCCGGCGTGTAGGCGGCGATTCGACACGCTCTCTTCTCGAGGAGCTTTTCCCAGGATAGTGGGTGACCGATCGCTGTCTCTATCGCTTTCGCCTCACCTTCCAAGTCCTTCAAGTATGCCTCGTTCTGATCTTTATCCTGAACGTCTATGTAAAGCTCGACGCGGAATTGCTCATTCTGCGTGAACGCGAATGCATAGCTGAATCCGGACTTCCCGGCGGAGAACCCGAACCAACTCTGTGGATAGGCGCGCTTTGCGGCAGTTAGCCCCTTGTGTGTCTTCTTCAGACGGTTCAGCAGGTCGGTGAAGAACGCCAGATACGCACGCTGCCGAGGGGTTAGTGACGGCGGCACTTCATGAGTCTCAGCAGGTTCAGCGACGATACGGAACTCGACGGCTGGATTCGAATCATCAACCTTGAGCACTCGGAGTTCGACGCCGAACAGCCGGACGGAGTCGTCGGTATGGGCATTCATCCATTCCAGCGCACGCCGATGCTCGGATCGGAAATCGCCCGCGACCCAGACGACAACGCCGCCATCGAGGTTCGACGCGTAGGTGATGACCTTGCCAAGGTGATCGTGATTCGTCGCCCCGAGTTGGTTCTCAATCACGATCTTGCGGCCCGAGGTCAACTCCTTACCCGCCAGATCGGCAGCGAACTCCCCGGCTTCAACTTCGCGGTCCACCACGAGGTCCACTTCCAAGCCTAACGCTTTGGCGAGATGTGCTATGTTCTCTTTGAGCCAGTTGGAGAACTCAGGCTCGGTGCGCCAGACTTCTCGCGGCTCCACGTGCTTCAGCGCGCCTAGTTGCCTCATGCCCGTCCCTCCTCGCCTGTAGCCTGCGCCCCCAATACCTCGTCTGGGCCTACATGGTAGTGGTCTATCGTGACAATGGGTTGCCACCCGAGCCGCGCGGGATCGGGCACACGGATCAGGCGCGGCTGTGTGGCGCAGTCGAAAACGACATAGAGCCAGTAGTCCTTCGCCAGGCGCTGCGCGGTTTCGTACTCGTTGCGCGTGAGCGCGACCTCGCCGACGTCGGCCCGTCCCTTGACCTCGATGAACCGGACGTCGCCACTGACCGGGTGCTTCGAGAGGATATCAAAGCCTCGGTCTTCGTCCGATACATCGCGCGGTTGCCATCCTCTCGCTGTCTCGTATCGCATCACCTCGGCTACGGCAGTGCATTCCACCTCATCGTTGCGGACGAGTGGCGCATAGTTGGCGCGCTCCGGATGTGGCAGAACCCAGGCGCGGCCGATGTGCGTGATGTCGGCGATGATGAAATGCCGCTCCTTCTCCAACTCCTCGCGGCGCCGCTCCAGGCGGCCGTTGAGTTCGTCCAGCCGCGCCTCCGCCTGAGCAATGTTGCCGGCCAAGCCGGATGCGTCGGGAGTAACCTTCTGCTCCTCCAGAAACTCCGCCAACTGAAGGTTCTGGCGGTGAATTAACTCGTTCAGGCTGATCTCGACGTGCCGGGAGATGGTCTCGATCTGCTTGGTTCGCTCGTTGCTCACTTCCGCCAGGAATGGCTGGAGCGCTTCCTCTGCGAGCGTGGTTTCAACGGCGGTTCGGTCGGGCAGCGCGGCTCGTTCTTCGGGAACCGCTGTGCCCGCGGGCGCAGCCACAAGGTCGAGGAAGAGCGTCGGCTGACGGACATGCAGGCTGCCGTCGAGTCCAGCCTCCATCACAAATAAGCGGCAGTGCAACGTGCGCCCGCGGCCATCCTTGACTGATGCGGCGTAGACATCCAAGCGGCAAGGCTGGTTGCGGTGCACGTCGTAGAAGACAGCGCCGCGCCGGAGGTCAGCCTGAACGCGCTCGGCGAGTTCCTCCCGCACCGCCTCAAACAGTGGGTGCCCGGGAGTGACCCACTCAGCCGCGGGGTTGCCCTCCAATACCTTCTTGTCGAAGGCGATTAGCCTATACTCGCGCGCGAGTGGGCCGAACCGCGGCTCTAGGCTTTCTCCCAATGGCAAGATCGCCCGGGGCAACCTGCCGATTCGGTAGAGGCCCTCCGCGAGACGCGCGGGGCGGATTCCGGCGACCGGCCCGGCGTCGAGAAAGAACTGCTCGACGACTTCTGGTACAAGGCGGCGCTCGCGCGCTTCGGCGGCCTTGCCGATGATGGCGGTGAGGTTAAGCTGGCGCGTGGCTAAGCCCTCCAGGGTGGACCGACAAATGCGCGCGAACTGTTCCTGGTCGTAGTCCTCGACGATGCGAGCCTTGACCGCCTCCTCTGAGGTTTTCCCAGCGTAGAGGTCGCGCATGAGTCGTTCCAGTTGGTTGGCCGGTACTACCTGGCCCACGACGTCGAAGACCTCATCTCCTTCGCTGTCGGGCGTGCTCAGGGCGCGCCGAATCTCATCTAGGCGCGTCAGGAGCGTGTCGAGCACGCGGCCCTCGCGAGTATTCGCCGCGACGAAGTTGAAGATCAGGCAGTCGTGCTCCTGACCGTAACGATGGATTCGCCCCATACGTTGTTCGAGGCGCACGGGGTTCCAGGGTAAGTCGCAGTTAATCATCAGCCAGCAGGAGTAGTGGAGATTGATACCCTCGCCCGCCGCTTCCGTAGCGACGAGCACGCGCGGACCGTCGGGATCGCGGAACTCCTGTTCAGCGTAGAGACGGGTCCCCGGCTTGTCCTGCTCGCCTATCGGCATACCGCCGTGGATGCGAGTGACCGTCAGGCCCCAGCCCTGGAGTTTGCCGTCGCGATGCCCATCGCCGGCGAGGTACGCCAGGGTGTCCCGGTGTTCGGTAAAGATCAAGAGCTTCGTCGGGCCGTCGAGTATCTTCTGTTCGACCAGGACCTCGCGTAACTTCGCCAGCTTGGATTCGACCTCGCGGGCCTCCAACGCCCTGGCCTGGTCTATCAGGACGGTCAGTTCGGCAATCTCGCGCTTGATGGCATCGCGGTCTTTGGGGATGGCGGCTTGCTCGATCTGCTCCAGCAGCGCCTGGGCCTCATCTTCAGGGAGTTCGTCCAGGTCCTCCAGGCGCCGTTCATCGAATGCGACAGCCGCCGGCGGCTTCTGCAACCATTCCTCGCGTTTCTTACGCAGACGCTCGAGGCTGCGGCGGACTGCGTACAGGCTCGAGGCAAACCGGCGCTGGAGCATGGCCATGGTGAAGCCGAGAGCGCGGCCGCGGGCGGAGTCGTCGGCCGCCGCGCGGATGGACTGGTCTTCCACGTAACGAGTCAGCGATGCGTAGAACTCGTACTCGTCGCCGTCGAGGTCGAACCGCGTAGTGCGCACGTTACGCTTGGTGAAGATCTTCTTGACGATGCCAGTCTCGGGGTCTGGGAAGGTTACGAGTGCCTCTTTCACTCGGCGCAGATAGAATGGCGCATGGTTCTGATCCATCGCCTCGCGCAGGCTTCGCACATCGGCGTAGACATCTCGATCCAGCAGTTGCAGGAACAGGCAGAAGTTATCTGGATCGCCTTTGTGAGGCGTGGCGGTCAAGAGCAGAAGATGGTCGGCCTTCTCGGACAGTAGCTCACCCAGCCGGTATCGCTCGGTCTTGTGTTCGGCGTCGCTCGCGCTCATCTTGTGGGCCTCATCCACGATGACCAGGTCCCACGTAGCGCGGTTCAGGCTGTCGAGAACCTCTTCGCGCTTGGCCCAATCGAGCGAGGTAATCACCTGCGACTTGTCCTGCCACGGGTTCGTGCCGTAAGCGGCGCGGATGTCAACGCCGCGAAGGATGTCGAAGCGTTCTCGGAACTTGTCGGCCAACTCGCGCTTCCACTGGAAGGCGAGGTTGGCGGGAGCAACGATCAGCGTGCGCTGAACTAGACCTCGAATCTTCAGTTCCTTGAGGAGCAGGCCGGCCATGATCGTCTTGCCCGAGCCGGGGTCGTCGGCGAGGAGGAACCGGATACGCGGGAGGGGCAGAATCTCGTCGTAGACGGCCTCGAGTTGGTGAGGAAGCGGATCGACCTTCGCGATGGAGAGGGAGAAGTACGGGTCGTATTCGTAGGCGAGAGCCAGCCTCTGCGCCTCAATCCCCAGGCGGAACCGTGTGGGATCGCCGTCGAAGGGTTCTTCGACCGGGTGGATCTTCAACTGAGCGACCTGCGCATCATTCAGCAGAAGCTCGTGGTACTGCCCGCTGCGCAAGCCTTTGCCGCCTAGCTTCCGCAACGCCCCCAGTCGCTCCACCAGAACTAGCTGAATGCGCTCGGGTAACGAGGCGCCTTCGACGATGGCACCCGGTGTCAGATCAGCACGGATCACCCCACGCTCCTTGCTCCATGATGCTTCGGGCCCATGTCGCCCGAGGGGCTTGCGCCTGATAGGGATCTAGCACACCTGCTTGTTCGCCTAACCTTTGCCGTCGCCGGCACAGATTCCTGCGTGTGCGCTTTCGTCGGCCTCCCGATCGGTGAAGGTCTAGCAGAGGTCTGCCTGGCGCAATGAGGTTCCGTGTAGGCCGGCTTTGTCCAACGGAACCTTGGACAGCCCGTGCATGGCGGATCCTGAAGGTCGACGTTTCGGAGTCACGAACAGGGCGATGAAGCGAGTCTCACTCTATCGCGCAGCATCCTCAAGCAGTCGCACGAGACGATGGGCCTCAGGCCAGCCAGCGCGCACGAACCCGTCCAGTGCAGCCATGAGACTGGCGCTGATCGCAGTATCCTCCACCTCGGTCGCGCCAGCGGTGCATCCCACGGATGAGCCCTCCCGCCGTGAACAGAGTCATCTGGGTATCGTCGGTGATGGCGCCCAGCCGACCGTAGACCGGGGCATAATGCCGGATGCCGCTGGGGCCGAAACGCTCTCGGATTTCCGCGAGCGACATGAACTCCACCGGCGCGTCGAGCGCGTCACCCACCGCCCCGCCCAGCAGACATCCGGCCACCCGGTCATCGTCAGAAGGCGCAACGGCCACCACATCACCTCCAGGCAAACCGCCCCAGTGTAGCTCTCCCCTTGGTCATAGGCAAGGCCCTTCGGGCCAGCGGGTTCCTCCCGCGTTGACCTGCGGGACAATGACACCTATAATCGAACTGGCGCTGTGGGGCTCGTATGACGGCGTCTCGAACTGGCCGGCCGTGCCGCATCCCAGTCGGCGCGAGATCGCGAGGGACAGCTCATCACTGCCGGTGCAGCCGGACGTGCCTCACTGTGCCGAAGTTTCCGCGGAGATAGTCGGGCCTCTGCGTGGTTGGGCAAGCCGACAGATCGCGACTGACCCCTGAGGAAACGGGCGATGACCGCAATGCGAGGGTAGACATGCCCAAGCAACTCTACAACTGGAAGCGCTTCTGGTGCCCGCCTACGAGCAGCTTCAGTCTGGCCGATGGCGGCTACCTGTCTGATCCTGACTCGAATTACGGGCGCTACTTCAACCCGGATGTCGTGTCCTTCGAGGCGATTGCTGAGACGCCGTGCTTAGTCCTCCTTGGCGAACCCGGCATGGGCAAGACGCACGCGATGCGCGCGGAGGCGAACGCAATCCGGGCTCAGGTGCAGGCGCAGGGTGCTCAGACGCTATTGCTGGACCTTCGCTCATATGGCAGCGAGGATAGACTGGTGGCCGCCCTGTTTGAGAACGACGCATTCCGAGCGTGTGCAAACGGCGAGTGCGACCTTCACCTCTTCCTGGACAGCTTGGACGAGTGCCTGCTGCGCATCGATACGGTGGCGGCGCTGCTGGTTGACGAACTGCGGAAGTATCCCACCGGGCGGCTTCGACTCCGCATCGCTTGCCGCACAGCTGACTGGCCGAACGGTCTCGAGGAAGGGCTGCGGGCGCTCTGGGGTGAGGCCGCCGTGGGCGTGTACGAACTCGTGCCATTGCGCAAGGCCGATGTTGCGGAAGCCGCGAGGGCGGTCGGTTTGCCGTCGGATGCGTTTATGGATGAAATCGATCGGATATCGGTGGTCCCTTTGGCAATCAAGCCGATTACCCTCGACTTCCTGCTTAGAACGTATGGCAAGAGCGGTGGGCTTCCTTCCACGCAAGCGGACCTCTATCACGAAGGCTGCCGCCTGCTATGCGAGGAGACAAGTCAGAGCCGCCGCGATGCACAGCGTACAGGTGACTATACGGCGCAGCAACGCATGGCCATCGCGGCCCGAATCGCGGCCGTCACCATATTTGCGAATCGCTACGCCATTTGGACAAGCATAGACCGCGGTGACGTTCCCGACGAAAACATAACGATTACCGAGCTGTGCGGCAGGGGTGAGCCGCTCGACGGCGAGCAGGTTGCCGTGACAGACGCCGCGATCCGAGAGACGCTGTCAACCGGCCTTTTCTCTTCACGTGGGCCACATCGGATGGGCTGGGCACACCAGACTTACGCCGAGTTTCTCGCCGCATGGTATCTCGTGCGGCACGATGTTGCGCTTGGGCAGGCGATGAGCCTGATAGTGCATCCCGGTGATCCCGACGGCAAGCTGGTTCCTCAGCTACACGAGACCGCGGCTTGGCTGGCCAGTCTGCAGCCGGATGTCTTCCGCAAGATCACCAAGACCGATCCCGAGGTGCCGTTGCAGAGCGACGTGGCGGCAGCCTGCGAAGAGGATCGGGCTGAGCTCGTGGATACGCTACTGCGCTCGTGCCGCGATGGGCCCCCGGAATTCGCGAGCCGGACGCACTTTCGCAAGTTGGCTCATCCCGGCCTTCCCGAACAGCTCCGAGCATATATCGCTGACCAGCAGCAGAATCTATGGGTGCGTTATGTCGCGATGGATGTTGCTAAAGCTTGCGAACTTCGGGAGCTGCAGAGCCTGCTCGCTCAAATCGCACTCGACCCGTCAGAAGCACTGGATGTGCGCGTGAACGCGGCGCGCGCAGTCGGCCGCGTGGGAGATGCCGAGACGAAGGCGACGCTCAAACCGCTTGCCGTCAACGAAATCGTTGAAGACAACGAGGACCAACTCAAGGGCGCCAGCCTCCGAGCCACTTGGCCCGACCACGTGAATGCGGCGGAGTTGTTCGCGGCCCTCACGCCGCCCAAGCGGCCAAGCCTATATGGGACATATCACGGCTTCATGACGACTTGAGGTGGTAGCCTTGCAGGGAGGGCCAGGGTAATGAGCGGGACGGAAATCGATCTCCTGGTTGCGCTGTGGGAGAAGATGCCGCACCTCATTGTGCTGGTTGACGGCGATGGCCGCATTCGGACAATGAGTCCGGCGTTAGCCCATCAGCTCGGCCTTCGCGAAGCTGAGTTGCGCGGACGCCCAATTGCCGACATCTCGCGTGACGTTGCGGGCAACCCATGGCCCGCTCCGGGCGCCACTCATCCGTGGTGGCAGGGGCAGGTCATCCAGCTCGTGGACGCCAGCGGGGCGCCCCTCATGATGCGGGTGGATCGCCTGTACGAGATGCCGGACAGCGGCGGTGGGCATTGGGCAATGTCCCTGCATCCGATTGGCGAATCCAGTCGCAACGGCGTGGTTCGCCAGCGCGAGTTGGACGCCATCGCGGATGTGTCCTCGGCGGTATGCCGGGCGCTGGACCTGGAGTCCATCCTGCGATCCGCACTTGACAAAGTGATGGAAATCCTAGAGATGGACGCCGGCTTTGTCGCCCTCGTTGACCAAGAAGACGGCCCGATTCGGGTGATCGCCCACCACGGCATGGAGCGGATCTTCGCGGTCGACCCCATGAAGGTCGGCACGGACACCCAGGTGATCAACACGGTTATCCTCAGCGGTCAGCCTCTCCTGATACCGGACCTGGCGAAGGCCGAGATCAACACCCGCGTGCGGGCCTACGGATACCGGGCCGTCGCCGCGGTTCCCATTGTCCTGCGTGGCCAACCGCTCGGCGTGGTGCTCGTACTTTCGTCGCGCCCACGCGAGTTTGATAATCGAGAGGAGTGCCTGCTGCGGATTATGGGCCTGCAGGTCACCATCGCTGTGGATCACGCGCGGTTGCTGGAGCAAGAGACGCGCCGCGCTCAACAGCTCGAGACCGCGGTACGCGAGTTGCACCACCGGGTCAAGAATATCCTCGAGACCCTGTCCGCTATCCTGGAGTCCGAACGCACTAATGACTCTGGTGAGCTGGTGGACCGGCTGCTGCAGCGGGTGGAGGCCATGGCGGCGGCGCACGATCTGATGAAGGAAGGCGCGTTGGGCGACGAGGTGGATGTCGGCGAGTTGGTCGCCCAGGTGGCTGCGTTCGTCGGCGGTGCTGCCAGCGACCCGCAACAAGCACACCTGACTATCACGACAGACCACTGCCTCCTTCCCGGCCGCCTTGCGACTCCGCTCGCCCTCATCACCAGCGAGCTGGTTGGCAATGCCTTGCGTCATGCTTTCACAGAACCGGGCGGCGAGGTCAAGGTGAATCTGAGCTGCGGCAGGGGAAAGGTCTGCTTGTCGGTGGCCGATAACGGCGTAGGCATTCGCAAAGACCGGATAACCAACGGCCGCACGATGGGCCTGCCCATCGTGCGCGCGTTAGCGGAGCACAGCCTGGGTGGCACCATTTCCGTCCGTCGGCGGCAGGGCACCCGGGTTACCGTGTCCTTTCCCGTCCCGCAAGACGCCATGAGCTCAAGAGATGGCGTGACGGCGGGCTCGCTGGCGTCATAGCGGCAGCTTCTCCAGCCGCAGGCCCTAGACGAGCGACGGCGTGGCAGCCACCGACTCGAGCGACACAGTCACCAAAGCGACGACGCCGAGCAACGAAGCGGACCGGCTCAGAACGATCATATACGTCCTTCGCGCTCTTGAACCATGCAGCATGTTGCACTCTTGGGTGCATAAGGCGGATGTTCCCGCTCGATTCAGCCGCAGGGAAGCCATCCTGGCGCGCCGAAGAGCGCTTCAGATTCGCGTCCTGGCGGCCAGGCGTGGGAACTATCGAAAGCTCGCGCGGAGGGAACAAGATGCGAGAGCAGGGACACACCGGACCTGTGCCGTCGTTCACCCTCCCCGAAATGTCCTCTTCGTTGAAGCTCAACACGAGACCGCGGTCGGGCGGCGAGGAGTGCTTGGCCCATGGCAAAGGTGATCGGTACGGCAGGAGCATCGGTGCGGGAGATGGAGGCAGGGCGTCGGCAAGTCAGACGGCTGACGATGCTGGGTGTGTTACTCCTGCTGGCAGTCATCATATACGTCTGGCTTGTGACCTCCAGGTACCTCGCTGGAATGATCGCGGTGGTGGCTGCGGGGCTGGTCATCGTGGCTCTCAAGACCATCGACACCCATGCCACACGAAATGATCGGCGCCAGCGCAAACGCCAACGCGACGCCGCTCGCGGAGCCAGCGGTGAGGAGAAGGTTGCCCGCATCCTGGAAGCGCTGCCCGATGACTACACGATCATCCACGACCTGCCCTGTCCGCTTGGCAACATTGACCATGTGGTGATCGGGCCGCACGGCGTCTTCGTGGTGGAGACCAAGGCTCACGGGGGGAGCGTCACCACGGCAGACGGGCAGTTGCTGTTGAATGGCAAGCCGCCGGAGAAGGACTTCGTGGGGCAGGCGGTGGGAAACGCCCTCTGGCTGAAGCAGACGCTCGCGGAGACGCCAGGGCTGGACGTTTGGGTCGAGGCGGTGTTGGTGTTCAGCAATGCCTTCGTGGAGAAGAGAGCGGCCGTGAAAGGGGTGACCGTGACATATCCTGGCCATCTCGCCAGGTTGATCACGGCGGCGCGGGGACGGTCAATCCCAGTAGACGAGGTCACGGAGGCGCTGCGTGCACGGTTGACGCCGGCATCCTCGGCAGCGCGGCCGGAGTAGCTCCCTCGTCGGAGCGCTGCCCGCCATTCCATGCGGCGACGCTCTTCGGTCGCAGGAACCCATCCTGGCGCGGCGAAAAGCGCTCCAGGTCCGGAGTCTGGTGGCCAGGCGGGAGCACCATCGCAAGCTCGCGCGGACGGCTCAAGATGCAAGTGTCATCGGTCACTCAAAACCAGCCAGTAGGGGTCACTTGAAAATCAGCCATCTTGAAGAGGAGAGGTTGCCGTCTATGATCTCCCGCGAAGGGATGTCGGGATGGCAAACAGGCTCAAGATGGCGACGATCACGGCGATTAAGTGTCTGTTGGCGCAGGGTTGGTCGCAACGACGCATTGCCCGCGAACTGGGAGTAGACCGGGAGACGGTCGCTCGCTACGCTAGGCGGGAGCGTTTCGACTCTGCTCACCACGAGCAGCCGGGAGGCCCAAAACCAGCCATTTCGACCGCCGGGAGACCGAGCCGGTGTGAGCGCTACCGGCCGGTGGTCGAAAGGAAGCTGGAGGCGGGTCTGACGGCGCAAGGATGGCTGGCAGGAGTTTGCCGGCCGTTTGACGAAAGCCTGGGGCGCCAGTGGTGTAGGAAGGGGAACCCGAGCTCTCTTTATGCCCCCCAGTATGGCTCGGGATGCGCGTCTGACTACGGTAGCTATCCTGGGGACACGGAACCATGGTCGGGACGGCGCTGCGCGATACGGCGAAGAGCTGGCTGGAGTCGCTTGGCTACCCGCCGCAATGGTTGCTTGAGGATTACCGGCTCGTCAGCGGGGAGCAATCCCATGTGGTCGACTGCGTCGCCTTCGGCAGTGATACCCACGATCTCGCAAGCTCTTGCATCGCGGTAGAGATCCGACCCCTCAATGGAAGAGTGCCACCCAACCATCCGATGTTGCGCTTCCTCGCGCCGCCGGTGGTCTGGGAGGTTGATTCGCGGCGACTGCGCGTCTGGAAGATGAGGCCGCACGACTTGGAGTTCAAACGAGACGTCGCCCACGCCCATGTGCCCAGCTATCTGGCCCAGCATCGACGTACCCTCTCCCCGCGGGAAGTACTGGCCGCGAAAACGACCGGATCTCTCCAACTCGACCTTGTCGACGCTGGCTTGCTCGACGCGGCACGAGACGCCACAGCGAAAGTGCTATATCATGAGTTCCACCGCACCATACGCATTGCGCGCAATGAATACCGCCGCGAGATTGACAACGGAGAGCTTCGGAGACTAATCGTAGGCACCTTACAGATTATGACCGCGCGGGCCTTCGAGGACAAGCTTGGGTGGAGCTTGGATCGCGCACGACGGGACGTTGCCGGCTTGCTTAAACGCGTCAATCGGCACGTCCGACAGATGTTACCCACGCGCGCCGCCATGCAGCTTCCGGCAGCTGTCGCTGATCGTATACTCCAGTTGCTGACCAATCGCGTCGCCTTCTCCTCCGCTACGCCGGATCTGCTCTCGATGATTTACCTGGAACCGGCACTCGAGGCGGACGAACGACGCGTTCTCGGAGCGTATTACACACCCCGCTCCGTGGCCGAATACATATTTTCGGTCTTGCCCGTCCGCGACATTCCGACTGCAGACTGGTTTGTCCTTGATCCGACGTGTGGGTCTGGCAACCTCCTGATCGCAGCCTATCATGCGTTGTCGAGCGAGCTAGCTGATACGCCCGAAGCTCGGCAACGCGCAATGTTACATGGCAGGGGATACGGCGTTGACAATGATGACATTGCATGCCAGGCAAGCCGGGCGGCCATGTTGCTTTGTTCGGTGCCGGAGGCCAGTGGCTGGCGGGTGAGCCGCGGTGACTTCTTTCGTGCGTCACCGGATCGCCTTCGTCTACCGCAGCGGCCCACGGTGATTGTAGCGAATCCTCCGTTTGGGGCAGGCAACGGCGTTGAAGAGCGCGCAGCGCTTGCCCTGCGCCGGAGCCTGCAGTGGCTTGCTGATGGTGGCTTGATCGGCTTCATTGTTCCTGAAACATTCGCCATCAAGCCATCCTCCTATGACGCTCGAGCGGATCTGCTAGAGAGCTGCGAAGTGTTGGATGTCCTCCGCTTGCCTCGTGACATCTTCCCCAAATCGCGAGCGGCGACGCAGGTCATCTGCGCGCGCAAGAAGCGGTCACTGGGAACACAATATGCATGGGTGCAGACGGTGTCGGTTCCAGATCGAAAGCCCTTTCTCGAACAAGGGCAAAAAGCCATATCACGGAGGTTCCGCTATCCAGCTGATGCTTGGCGCGCCACGGACAGCAAGACCTTGGCCGCCACCCATCTTTTCGAGGTGTGGGACGAGGTCCATCGGCTACGTTTGCCACCCGTTTGCCACGTATTCACAGTTACGAAGGGGTTCAGGTTCCAGCCTGGCAAGAGAGCGGACGCGGTCCTAGATCAACCTGCCACCGACGCTGTGCCATGTATCTGCTCGGCGAGCCGGCTGGCGCAGTTCCGGTTGACGGGGCCGGATGAGTTCGTCCGGCTGCAGTTTACTGACGCCACGCAGTCACAGCTCGATAATATGAAGTCTGAAAAGGCTCTGATTGTCAGGACGAGCACCGCAGCGATCCCATGGCGGATATCGGCCGCATGTGACATGGGTGAACGGCTTCCGTATCAATCCTTTCTGTACGCGATTGCGAAAGCCGCTGAAAGCCCGCGCCTCTTGGTCGCTTTGCTGAATAGCAAGGTGGTTAATGCCTGGTTCTACTCGTTCCACCCGGTGCGGGATGTGCTGGTCGAGGACGTGAAGACCATTCCGTGGCCCTCCCTGAGCAAGTCGTGTGCCCGACAGCTCTGCGAACTGGCGGAATCGCTGCAGTCTTTCCCGGATAGCGAGGAGAGCAACGACGACCGGCTCGCGCTCATAGGCGAAGTGGATGATCTTGCATATCAAGCCTTTAGGATCGGTCCCGCGGGCCGCCAACTCATCGAGGAGACTTTCTATGGTGAGCGGCGTCCTGGGTTCGGGGTCGAACGGCCGCTAGCCGGGTACCAAGGACGAGTCATCGACAGTCCTCCCGATCCGCGCGCCGAGGGCGTCTATGAAGTCGTTGGCCGCGTTGCGTATGTCGACCGGGGTGCACAAATGGTGTACTGCGACCTCAGCGCTGTCGCTCCGGACTCGCTTGTCGCATTTCCTTTGAAAGATTTTCCGACCGAGCTGGCAACCGCTGGCCTCAGCTTCGAAGCATCGGCACGGCACGCAGCTGGTGCCGAGGTGGAAATCACGAAACCACGGCCCATCGAGTTCCAAGGCATCACGTATGGCGAAGCGTACGAAATGCTCGCAAAGGCGTAGTGGCGACGCCGCTGGCGTCTCGCCGCAAGGACTGGCGGTATACTTCGCCGATGTGGGACAGGGCGACTGCACAATCGCCGTCAGCCCAGCGGAGCGAGCCGCGTTGGTTACGGATTGCAGCCACTTCTCACATGCGCTGGACCTTCTGGAGCGCGCCGGGCGACCAGAGCTGACCGTGATCATCACTCACTGGCATCAGGATCACGTCTCCGGCATGGCACATTTATTGCTGAACTATCGAGGTGCCATAAGAGCCGTTTACTATAACCAGTTTCCAGTCCTGGATCACGCCAGGCGAACGGTCGGAGCATCATATGTCACGGGGTCGTTGCTATACGTCCTAATCAAGCTAGCTAGGCAGCGCCGTTTCGCCGTATGTGCCAGCGTTCGGCCGGGTGACTGGATATGGGGCACTGCCGACACGGGGGCGGTCGCGGTATATCCATCCGCGGATGAGCAAGGCGAGGCGGTTAAGTCTCAGGATCAGAACAAGGCCTCCATCGTGGTAGAAGTCCGATGCTATGATCAGGTTGTGCTCCTGGGCGCGGACCTTCCCGCGCGTGAGTGGTTGAGGCTCACTCGACAAGAGCGCCTCTCACGAGCAGTCGCGCTCAAGGTGCCGCATCATGGAGCTCGCCTGCCGAGTAGTTTTGCGAAGCAAATTACAGCCGCATTGGGTCCCGAATTGGCAATAGTCTCAGTGGGGACCTATAACAGGCACGGGCATCCCGACAGGAACTGCCTGCGACAGTGGGCAGCGGTCTGCCGTGTGATGTGTACACAGGTTACCAAGCACTGCTGCCCGGACACGATGCCCCGACGCTCCCGGGTGCTCACGCTGCTGAAACAGACTGCGTCGCAAGCGGTGATGGACGGGTGTCCCTGTGCGGGCACAGTCGTCATCGAGATGAATGAGGAGGGGTACCACGTCCTTCCTGATCCCATTCGGCACGATGCCGTCGTTGCCCTTTTCGGCTCACCACAGTGTCGGGCAGGCGGAGACCCCTGAGTGCTTGGAGCCTTGGGCTAAGGGCCGAGCCGGTCGTAGGGTGATCACGCCAACTGCCAGGCAAGTAGCGTACCGGGTCACATGTGGCGCGGAACTGTGCAAACTCAGGCAGGCTTTGTGGTCAGCCTCTTGACGCCCTGAACGCCTGTCGTATACTGCATCGAGCGGCGGACGTGCCGCAAGGGCTTCCGCGGCTACTACCGGGTCGGGACGCTTGACTGCCGAGGAGCCCAGGGAATGCCGTCCGGAGCAGGAGGTTGGGTTCTCGTATCGAAAACAGAGCATTGATGCGCTGGGGGCTCCCAATGTGTGAGACGGGCACACGGCGTCGCACGAAGACCTAATCTTTGGGGGGTGCAAGATGAGGGCAGATTGGGCAAATCGACCGACGAGCTTCGGAGATGCACTGACCTGGCTCGTGTGGGCGTTGCCTTTTTCGCTGCTCAACCTAATCATTCTTGGAGCTGGGATCACATTCATAAAAGGGGTCCTTCCCCTCAGTGACCTGTTGAAGGACGGCTGTCTCTTTTCCATCGCACTGACCCTGGCTGGTACACAAGCTGTGGAAATACTGATGCACCGTCACGATCTTCCGAGGCCATCCTACGTCGTTGGCAATTGGTCGCTGTGTCTTTACATACTGTGGGCTATGCTAGGGGCGACATTGTATGCACTGGCCGCTTTGGGTTCGCTGGGTGTGATTATCCCGGCTCCGCCAGTAGAGACTGTCGTGTGGATGTCAGCGATCTACCTGTTCACTGCTTGCCCGCTTGCTCTCTTGCATCATCTCTTGGCTCGGTCCGTGGCTACCGAGGGGAACTAGGCGGGCGAGGGTGCGATTATTCATACGAGCGCACGATCCGCGATTTCAAGCATGACGACTGGGGGACGCGAATGTTATGGTTCCTGCTAGGTGCGATGGCCATTCTGTTGAGTACAGCGGCCTGTGTGACCGCCTTTATTGCATGGTGCAGACTTGAACGGACACGCCAGTCTGGGCGCCCGGGAACCGCTCGTATTGTCCCCGGTAGAATGAGGCAGGTTCACCCCAGGAGCGTTCCGGACGGGGAGAATTACGAACCTGACGCGAACACCCTCCCTATCCCGTTGGTAGGTGCCCGCAGATGACGACGCGAATTTCTGAATCTGCATCTGCGCCGCAAGGTGCGAGGTTGCTGCGTACTGGCGACTCAGGCTTTGACCTCGTGTTGAGTCGTCGGGATTGCGGACTGCGAGTCCGAAGTGATGCCCCGCTCTCGGTCCTCATAGTGGGCGGCCCCGGGTGCGGCAAGTCTACGTGCGCGCTTCAGATGGCTCACGACTATGTCTCAGCCAACCGGTCATTCTGCATCTACCAGGCGTTGGAGGAACCCGCCGAAGTGATCAAAGACCGAGTGGGGCGTCTCTTCCCGAAGACGCCGGTCGCCATCCGCACCGCCGTTCAACTCAAGTCCGAGACGGAGTCCGGTATTGAGAGGCTTATCGCGACATCGGACGGCATGATAGTGATCACCGACTTCCGATTTGCCAAGCGCGGGCAATTATCCTTGCCGGGCATAGCGACTCCCGCTGTGTCATATCCGGTGGCTATCGGCAAGCTGGCCGATCTCCTTGCTGGCTACCAGCAGCTTGTGCCCGCGGAGAAAAAGCCAGCCATTATGGTAGTGGATAGCCTTAACGCGTTGATCGCACGCGCATCCGAGAGGGGCCCCGACGTCGAGCGTAATCTGCTGCTCTCGCTGACGGAACTGCCAGAGCACGAATCTTTCATCGGGATTTTCGTCCACGAGAGCGGTAATCGGATCGATGTCGAACAGTACCTCGTTGACGTGGTCATCGAGCTCGGCATTACAGACCCTCCTGGAGAATCCCGATATGTTCGTGTTGCCAAGGCTCGTGACCATGACTCCGTGCCCATCATGCACGATATGTCCATAGAGGATCGAGGCGGTGTCAAGGTCTACCCGCGGCTTGCGTTGCTTCTTGATGAGGCGAAGGCAGTTCAGCCAGCGGAGCTCCACGGATACCTGGGGCTCGGCATGAGCGGGCTCGACAGCGACATGGCCCGCATCCGCGGCGACGCCGGGAGCGAAGGGATACCTCGTGGATCAGCCGTGCTTGTGCTTGGCACCCCCCATTCAGGGAAGAGCCTCATTGGCGCGTCCTTCCTCAGTAAGACAGACCGCACACGTGACTGCCTATGCATTGACTTCGCTCCGGGTGGCGCGGGTAGCCGCATCGTCTCGGGCATCCTGCGGTCGGCGGCCGTCAGCCCCGAAGAAGTGATGTTACCAGTCGATGTCCGCCAATTGCGCGTGTCGGAAACTGCACGCCGGCTACGGGATAAGTTCGAGGCCTACGCGGGCAAGGACAAACGATATCCCGAACGTGTGCTTGTGAGAGATTTGCGCTATGTCTTCGATGCCTATAGCCAGCGCGACGCGGTTGACCTAGTCGCGTATCTCCTGCGCCTGGCGAAGAATGTGGGCTCCACGAGCACAGTTCTCTGCACCGCAGAGAAACCACAAGACGTGCTGGATGGGGAACTATGGGACGTGTTTCCCAACATCATCGTAACGATGATCGTGCGCCCGCAGGGGTCGCCACACGACTGTCGAGCTGTCATAGTCCGGAAGGTGGACGGGAGTACCGCGGATTGCCCAATGCGCCAGATACACCTGGCTCCAGACAATCTGCAGGTCACTGACCGCCGCGGTCCATTTGCGCACCTGACTAGATTGGCCACAGGCCAGTATGGGTTGGGACCACTGGTTGTGAAATATTACCGTCAGGGAACAAGCGCTCTTACGGAGTTCTGGAACTCTCTCAGGGCAGCGGTTGGAGGATCGGAAGTATCCACTCTGCCCGGTCCTGAGGCCAGTGCAGAGCCCGCATTCCTGCCGTTCAGCAGCATTTCTGAGACATTTCATACCCCGGAAAGCGCCCTGGAACACGTTTATTCGATGCCGCGTGTGGCTCGATCTGGCTTCAGCGAAATCCTCATGTTTGACGAATTTTGGGCGAACGAGCTGATTGAATCGGACCTATTGCTGCGGCTTGACGAACTGGACCCGGATCTCGACATCCGCAAAATCATCGCGCAGTTTCCCGCCGAGACTGACGATCGCATGGTCGCACCTGTCAAGATTGGCAGCCATGTCTACGGTCTTCCGATATACGCCAACATGTCTGTCCTCGCCTATTCTCGGGAGGCGCTGAGCGCAGCTGTCAACTCGCTGCCAGCCGAGCAGAGAAGAATCGTTGACAAGACAACCGGGATCATTCATGAGAACGTGTCGTGGGAGGACGTCTTCAATATCTGTGTGGCCGTGACGCAGACGGCCGGGGCACAAGCCTCCGAGCAGAAGGGCCGCTTTTTCCACGAGACGTCCAGTCCCGAGAGTAAGAGCACCTCCCTCCTGGAAGTTCTCGGAGCCTTGGGGGTGTTTGATGCGCGGGCGGGAAGCTTTGACCTGGGTAGGCTTGAGGACCCAAAGTGGCTGGACGAGTTCGAATGGTGGATCGATTCCTACTTCGGTGTGCGGGCAATGTCAGGGAGTGGCGAGGAGCAGCGACCGGCCGAAACGCTTCCTGTCGGAAGTGTCGTATTCGCAAGAATGTGGTACACGCAGTTCCTTCAGCATAGGAGAGACCAGGGGGGCCGGGGTTGGGAGTCTGAACAGGCCGGAGATTGGTCCGCTCTCCCCCTGCCGGGCACATGTCGTGCATTGCACCGAGGAGACGCGTCTCCCCTTAGCTTCGTCGGCGACTGGTATCTAGGCATTCTAGACGGCAGCCTTAACCCGCACTGGGCTGCTGCGAACATGATCGAAATGTGCTCTCCATGGGCTAGCTCCCAACTCTGGCGGTATTGCGCCGCTATACCGCCTAATCGGGCGTACTGGCGGGAGGAGGGGGGCCTGCCTAGCCACGTGATGGCGATTCGTCGCCATTGCGTGACGCGGCGATCCATACGCAATTACCGAATGATTACGGGTGCGCTGTCGTCGACGTGGGAGAGACTGATGGAAGGTGACCGCCAGAAGCTGCCGGCGATCAGACAGATCATCCATGAACTCACTACAGATCTTAGAGCGGGACTGGGAGAGCACGGTGATCGGTCAGCGTCCGGAGCTAACTAGTACGCCCCAAATAACCCGCTTCGCTCCGAGTCCGACGGGCCATCTTCATCTTGGAAATGTGAGAACGGCTGCGGTCAATTGGGTGGTCGCCAGAGCATCCGGCGGTGAGTTTCGTCTCAGGATTGAAGATACGTCCGAAGACGGCGAAGAGGGGCGCGAATACGTAGATGAGATAGTCAGTGCACTTCGCTGGCTGGGTCTCGATTGGGACGGCCCAATTCTGCATCAGCGAGATCGAGAGGAGACTTATCGTTCCTACCTCACGCGGCTTATTCGCGATGACCATGTGTATCCTTGTTTCTGTACGCAGCAAAGACTGGACGCGCTGCGCCAGGATCTGCGAAAGGCGAGGGTACCGCCCACGTACGACGGGCGTTGCCGCAGCATCGCTGCCTCCGAGGCTCAAAGGCGCATTGGCGCCGGTGAGGACCATGCGTGGCGGTTCAGCGTACCTAAGTCGGGCTTTACCCTGGTTGACGACGTCGTGCAGGGGACGAAAAAAGTCCTAAACGTCGCCATCGCGGATTTTGTGGTTAGCAGATCCGCGTCAAGGGGTGGGCGAACAACCTTTCTGTTGGCGAACGCCCTTGACGACTACGAAACGGGTGTTACAGTGGTTATCCGCGGTGAAGACCAACTGCCGAGCACACCGAAGCAAATACTTCTCAGAGAGGTCCTCGGACTTTCGCATCCGCGTTATGCGCATTTACCCCTTGTTAAGGGCCCCGAGGGCAGAAAGCAGGGAAAGCGGCAGGGGGCAGCTAGTGTCCTCCAGTACCGACGGATGGGCTATCCCGCTGGCGCGCTGGTGTCGTATCTCTTGTCGTTGGGGAGAACAGGCGGCGGGACTTGTAGAGATGATCTCGGCACGGTGACGGCGAGTTTCAGGCTGGAGTCGCTGGGACGAAGACAGCCTAGGCTTGACCCCAAGGCGCTCCAGAGTTGCTGCGCCAACTTCATAAAGGCGCTAAGCCTAGGCGAGTTGGAAGCCACGGTTAGGGACTTTGCCGAATTCCGAGGCATCAGCTTAGCGCGCTGGTCTGATGACCAATTGGTCGCTCTAGCGCGCCTGTGGCAAACGCGCCTGAGGACGCTGTCTGATCTCGTGTTCGTACTCGAGCCCCCCCCGGGACCCTACTCGCGCGCCAGCCGGGCTCACCTCGAGGATACGGCTGCCAGGGCGTTTCTGACGCGTCTCGCAGCTGCTCTTGGCCCGGACACGAGCTTTGACGCCAAGACCTTGGAAGAGTTGCTGTGGCGCGAGGCGGCGGCGGCAGGCTTATCCCGGGAAGATGCGGCAGCGACGGTCCGAATCGCTGTCTCGGACTTGAGGGTCACTCCACCGCTCATTGAGCTTATGAGACTCCTGGGCAAAGAAGAAGTCGTCAGAAGACTGGAGAATGCGGTGCGCCTGTAGGAGTAGGATAGCGCGACCATAGTCTCGCGTACAGGACATGTAACGCCAAATGTGGTATAGTCAAATTGGTGCCCGGTAGCTCCAACTGGTAGAGCGTCTGACTCTGGATCAGAAGGCTGGAGGTTCGAATCCTCCCCGGGCAGCCAAGTTCCTGCGGATGTGTATCAGCGCAGATCGCGTTGTGCATGTTAAGTCGCAACGGGACACGCGTTGGAGCGCTCTTTAGGCCGATGTCGGAATAGTCTGTACGTGTGGCGGGAGCCGGGTTCAACCCCAGTCACCCCAGTCAGGCAGTCGTGAGATGGAGCAGTGACGCCGCGAATCGGGGGGACGCTGCGGGTTTAGGGTGCAGTCGCAGGTGTGCAGGCGCGGCAGAAGCCCGCGGCGACTTTCCCCGCCCCGACCGTATCAATCGGATGAGTTAGGCCGCCGGGCGGTAGGCCGTGACTCTGGTTTCGGCGAAAACCCGTCGGTCGATGGCGACCGGCAGCATCTTGGCTGTCTTGGGCGGTCTGCTCCATTGCTCGCCACGATAGATCACTGCCGGCGGCGCCCCGCCCAGAGTCGTATGCCCGCGGTAGGTACTGTAGTAGACCGCAAAGTCATCAAGCAGCGCGCTCAGGTGATCCACGCCGCGAATGACGGCAACGCGGTTCAGCCACTCGTGCTTGAGGGTCCGGATGACGCGCTCGGTGACAGCGATAGAGCCGTGCTGGCCCACCGCCCCGAAACGCTGCTTCACATCCCAGTGGTGTACTAACTCGTTGAAGGCGCCGCTCGTGAAAACGCGGTCCTGGTCGGTGATTATGTGCTTTGGTGCGCCGTAGCGGGCAAATGCCGATTCCAGCGCCGTTGTGACCCAGCCGGCGTTGGGACCTTCCAGCGGGCACGTCGTGGTCACCATCCTGGAGTAGTGATCGATCCCAACCAAGACCCAGGTGGGCCAGATATGCCAGCGCCATACCCGCGTGCGATCCACGCTCCAGACATGGTTGGGATAGCGAGCGACGATCCGCCGTGGTTTGGCGTGAGCGACCTTGGCCGCTGCTGCCGCTGGCGCTGTGCGGGGTGCGGGACGCAGGAGCACGTTCCTAACCGTCGAGGCAGCCCGTGCTGTCCAAAAACTCATCCGTCCCCCTCGTGGTGCTGGAGCGGTGATAGCCAGAGGCTATTAAAATCGTGCTATCCTATGCCTCTGCTAGGATTGCGGTCTGAGGAGGCGCCGGGATGGCCAGGAACCGCGGGAACGGGATCGACTGGATGGGACTGCCGATGATTGCCACGGTGGCGCGACTGCTGTGCCGAGAGCTGACGCTGGAGAATGAATATCTGCGCCTGGAGAATCGGATTCTGAAGGAGAAAGCGCAGGCTGCAGGCCGCCTGCGCTTCACGGACGAGGAACGGCGGTCGTTGACCGCGGCGGCGCTGGCGATGGGGCGTGCGCTGATGAAGGAGGTGGTAAGCATCGTCAAGCCGGAGACGATTCTGGCCTGGCAACGCCGACTGGAGCGGCAGAAGTGGGACTATAGCGCCCGGCGCACTCGCCAGCCGGGACGGCCGAGAACGCCAGGGGAGATCGAAGCTGTGGTCTGCCGCCTGGCCCGAGAGAACGCCTGGGGCTACCAGCGCATCCGGGGGGAACTGCTGAAGCTCGGCATTGCGCGTTCGAAGGGCTGCATCGCCGATATCCTGCGGCGCAATGGGCTGCCCCCGTCACCCCAGCGCAGCGGGCTGACTTGGCAGCAATTCCTAGCGCGACACGCGGAGGTCCTGCTGTGCGCCGATCTCTTCACCAAGGAAGTATGGACCTGCACGGGTCTGCGGACGGCGTATGTCCTGTTCGCCCTGCACCTGCGCACCCGCCGCGTCATCCTGGCGGAAGCCACCTTCTCCCCGCACGGCGCATGGATGCGGCAGATGGGACGGAACCTGCTGATGACCTGCGAGGACCTGGGGGTTGCGCCTCAGGTGGTGGTCCATGACCGCGATGAACTGTTGGTGCATGACCTGGATGTCACGTTGGGAGCGGCCGGGCTGGAGATCGTGAAGACGCCATTTCGCGCCCCCGACGCCAACGCCCACGCCGAGCGCTGGGTGCGCAGCGTCACCGGAGAGTGTCTGGATCACCTCATCCTGATCGGCCTGGGTAGTCTGCGGAGATCCCTCGCCTGCTATCGCGACTTCTCCAACCACCACCGGCCGCATCAGGGGATTGGCAACCAGATACCGGGGCGCTTGGCGACGGGAAGGCTCCCCGTGCTTCCCGCTGCGCTGACCGCGCAGCGCCTCGCCGTCGCCCGCGAGCAGTTCCTCGGCGGTCTGCTCAACTCGTACTCCCGCAAAGCTGCGTAGTCCAAATCGGTCCCTGACTGCTCCTCACCCGCCGCCCGGCGCGGTCGCACCGGCACGCGCAGGCGCGTTCTCCGGGCCCTAACCGCCAGCGCTCCCCGCGCTGTCAAAAACTCATGTCGACCGTTCCCGTGCGCTGGGCCTGAAGAAAGGATTGACTTCGTCTCCATCCGACAACTCATGTTATCGGATGCACACCCGTCGGCCAACCCCAACTGGCTGATCAACCACCTGCTGACCGGGCCCAAATGTGAATGTGGCCTGAAAGCCGCACCGACGGTCTTGACTATTCTGACCTTCCGAGCGAGGGATGTTGTCGGTCGGCGTCTTGCCGGCACACATCACTCACGGGAGGACAACGAGAATGGCAAAGCAGACGAAGCAGGCAGTGGCGCAGCGCACCCAACAACGGCTGGCGGCGCGCAAGGAGGCGGCCCAGCGAGGGGTGGAAACCCGGAAACGCAACCGGGAGGCGCGGCAGCAAGCTCAAGTGGAGCCGCAGGCAGCCGAAGCGCAGGCGCAGCAGCCGGAGGTCGCCAAGCGGCAGACCAAGCCCGCTTCCGCGGCGATGGCGACCGTGGCCCTGCGGGCAGAGCAGGCTGAGCGCTTCCGCGCACTCGCGGCCAAACATGGACTGCCTTTGGCCAAGCTGCTGGTGCGGATGATGGAGGTGTTCGAGGCACGCGGCTAGTCGGACTGCAAACGAGTCCGCGGCAAGTACAGGCGAACCGCTCTTCCTACCAAGGAGAACGGTTCGCCTGCATGTCTGTTGCTTAGCCGAGCGACCGATAATCTCTGTCAGCCGTCAAGTCTCCTCGCCGCGAGTCCGCTCATCGCCTCCCACCTTGCCAGAATGACATCACAGTACCGCGGCTCCAGGTCCATGCCATAGCAGACTCGTCCACATCGCTGCGCGGCGATGATCGCGGTGCCTGATCCGATGAACGGATCCACCACCAGTTGCCCGGGCGCGGTGGAATTGCTGATCGCCCGCTCGATAAGGGGCAACGGCTTCATCGTCGGGTGTAATTCGTTCTTGGCTGGCTTATCGTGGAACCACACCGTGCTTTCATTGCTGGGGCCGTTCCAGCGCGGCGCTTCTCGTTGCTTGTGGGCGTAGAAGCATGGTTCGTACCAGTGCTTGTATTGGGCGAACAAGGCGCCGGCGCCGTTGTTCTTGACCCAGACGATCAGGTTGCGTTCCTGCCAACCGGCCACTTCCAGGCAGTGCAGAACATGGTGCAGGTGGGCGCTGGCGAACCACAGGTACAGTGGCGCAGGATCATCGCTGTGGCGGTGGGCCAGCGAGAGGCTCTGCTCCAGCAACTGGCAGTAAGCCTCGGGAGTCATGTTGTCCCAGTAGGCGTCAGATGGCTGATCGATGCCGCGCCGGGCCTTAGCAATGCGCTCCTGCTGCGCTGCGCGCCCACCAACATACCGCACCGCATAGGGCGGATCAGTCACCACCGCCTGGGCAACCTTGCCTTGCATCAGATGCTCCCACGATGATGCATCAGTAGCATCGCCGCACAGCAGCCGGTGCGGCCCCAATTCCCACAATTCGCCCGGCTGCACCCGGGTGGGCCCGGTGGCCTGCTCCGCCTCGGCCATGGCCTGCTCGGCGTCGAAGCTCTCCTCCCCCTCCACCCGCTGGGAGCGCTCAACCTCCGCCAGGAGTTGATCCAGTTCCTTGGGGTCAAAGCCGGTCAGGGTTTCGTCGAGATCGGGCAGGTCTCGCAGTTCCTCCAACAGCTCTCCAAGCTTAGGCAGGTCCCAGTCGCCATGGATCTGGTTCAGGGCGATGTTCAATGCCTTAGCCTGGTTCTCGTCAACGTCGACGAAGACCACTGGCACCGTGGTCATGCCCAGGATCTTGGCCGCCTGCAGTCGCTGGTGTCCGCCAATGACGGTCATATCCGCCTGGCGCACCACGATCGGCTCGACACATCCCCACTGCTGCAGGGAGCGCTGGAGTTTCCGCATCTCCTCCGGCGGCATGATCCGCGGGTTGTACACGGCTGGTTGCAGCCTGGAGATAAGAATGTGCTCGATGGTTAAGCTTTGTGTCTGTTGCATCTGTCCGTCACCTTTCATAGTTCGACGTGAGTTATCTCGCAGTCGCCGTCATCGTCCCAGCTCATGAAGGTTATCGCTGGCCGCCGTGCCCCCTTGCGCGCCGCCAACTCTGCCAGCCACATCGCCATCAGGCAATCGGTGTGCTCGCCGCCTGGATGCAGGGTCAGCTCTCTCACCCATGCGCACCAGCCGCATTCGCAGCGCGCCTCGTGGGGCTGGCCCCCTGCCGGAATGAGCCACCCGCCGCTGGCCATCCCCGCGCTCAGGGAGGGGATGCCCACGCTTTCATCGGCCTTCTGTTGGCCGGTGGTGTACGATTGCACCGGCATGGAGCAGTGCTGGCTCTTGAGTTCGTGCACCACCGCCTCCTGGAAGGCGTTGGATTCGACATAGATCATCCGGTGTCGCCAGCGCTCGTAGGAGTCCCTGATCATCTGGATCGTCGCCGGGAACAGCTGCCGTTTGCGGATGATCTCCAGCGGATAGCGCCGCTTGCTGTCCGGGTCCACGGCCAGCGTGAACATGACCGTGTAGGAGGCCTTCTGCCCCAAAGAAGAGGCGAGATCGACGCCGGCATAGCGCGGCCAACTGTCGGGAACCTGCACCTGCCGCGGAGCAAAGCGAGTGTCCTTGCAGCAGTTGATGACCTCGGGCGGGAACGTATACTCCTCATCACTCAGCGGCACCAGCAGGAATTGCCGGGCAAACGCCCGCCGGCCGATCTCGCGCTCCCGGCGAGCCAATGCGTCCGCATCCCAGCGCTGCGGCCACAGCAGGTGCCCGCTGACCTCGTCTCTTGCCGCTCGCCACCACACCCGCCACTCGGGGTTGGCGCGCAGCTCCATGGTGAGGTCGTCCTGGTGCCAGACGGTGGCAATGTACACCGCCCGTCCTTGGGGGCCGAGCAGGTTCAGCCAGGCCTCGAAAAATGACTGCGCCACCTGCTTGCGCAGCGCAGGAGCGCCCACCGCGTTGCGGAAGTCAACCACATCATCGAAGATGATGAGATCGGCCCTCCCGCCCACGCCCGCGGACATGATTCCATGCCCGGCCACCGAGGGGTCTTTCTCGCGGCTCCTTCTCGCCACCATCAACCTCGTGGTCTGGGCGCCAGGTTTGGGCCACAGGCCCTGGGAGGCCGGCCTCAGGTTGGGAAAGACCTCCCGCACCCGTGGATTGGTGGCGATATGGCGCGCGATGGAACCAACGATGTCTCCCGCCAAGTTGTCGCTGGCAGTCACGATCTTCACACGCAGGTTCGGATTGCGCCCCAGTTCCCATATCACCCGTGCAATCGCCATCTGGCTGGTCTTGGCGGATTCTCTGGGCGCGCCGATGAGCACCCGCGCCGGACCCTGCACCGGCAGGAGATCCTGCCACTCGCGGTGGAACGGTTGCTGCACCCAGGTTTGCCCATCGGCGCCGGTCATGGCGTACTCGCAGAAGTGGTTGATATCGCGCCGCGCCAGCTCGCGCAGGATCAGGCTGCCGGCGCGCCGCTGGGCCTTTTTCGCCAAATTAGTTGTCGCCGTCGGCATGCTCCACCTCATCTCCGGCGCGCTCCCGCGATAGCGCCAGAAGCTCTCTGAGCTGCTCGGTGCTCATGCGTCTGAGCTGCTGCTCGGTCACATCCTCTTCGTAGGGCTGTGCCTGGGATGTCCCCATCAGCCGGTCCTCCAGCTCCAAGGCCAGCTTGTAGATCGTCACTGCATCTCGGGGTGTTACCCCTGGGTCGAGGCTGACCTCACCGCTTGCGGGATCGCGGCGGATGAGCCCGCTCAGGCGTGCCATCGCCAGGCGCTGGAGCTGGTCGGAGTCACGGGCTTGGCGGCGCAGGGATTCCTCACGCTGTTGCCGCAGGGCCTCCTCGGCCTCCCGCGCCCGGGCTACATCCCACGCCCACGTTCGGTCGCGCCAGTCATAGCAGGCGGCCCAACGGCGCAGGAGCGACGTGCTCTTTCCCAGAGCATTGGCCGCCGCGATGAAGGTGCGGTCGGCGCCCAGGTCCCTATAGACAAGAAACGCCTGATATGCGACTGTGGACTCCTGCCGGCGCCGATCCCACGGCTTGAGATCAGTCCGGTCTTTGATGGATTCGTTCATGCTATCTCCTTCCTGCGCCGCACTGCGGCGGCAAGGTATATCCGCGCGGCGGCGAACACATAGCGCCCGTGAATCGGCCGCCTCAAGTGCTTGGCAATGAGCCCAGACCCAAAAAACGACGACGAGCCTGCCCTGGGCGGGTCAAGCTCCTTGTCACACTTGTGGCCGCTGTCAACTACGCAAGGTCAAGCAGCGGCCGGCATCGGCAATTGCGTGCTGGACTTTTCAGACTCCGTCCACACCACCTCCCGGCGCAACTGCGGCCTGATCCAGCGGCGAAGTGCACCTCGGCGCAAACGGCGGCTGACTCACTTCACCAGTGGCTACCGTCTCCTTCACAGCCCCACCAGCCAAGTCCGGACCGCCGATGGGGAAGTCACTCACCGACATCCCGCGCGAGCCATCACCTAGCATGTGGAGCCAGAGACTATCGGGATGGACGCCACGGGCCGCTGCCGATTTCGCGTTTCGCGGGCCTCCATATAGTACGCGCGCAAAGAGACCAAAGTACCACCCCAGGGCTACAAATCGTGCGTAACAGCGTGTATAATAGCTCGACCGAAAAAGGCCCGAAACAGGCGAGGGGCTACAATTTCGGGGACATAGAGGAGGAGCAAATGCCGTACTTCGCTTCGCTAAGAAAGGGGTTTCGCGTCTATGCCTTTATTGTAGGCCATAGCGTTATGATTGACCCCGCTGATATTGAGCAGGGCGCATTCCCCCACCCCCGCGCCTACGCCGTCCGGAAAGAGTTGGTTGGCGCGTGGTGTCGACAATGCGGGCAAGCGGAGCCCGCCACGGACGATGCAACGGAGCGGATGCGCAGAACCCTCAAGCAGGCGTATCGGCGCATCCGAATGGACGATAGACTCCCGCCGTTTGCGAACGCCCTGGACCGACTAGCCCGCAAGCTGATCGGATCTATCTTCTTCATGGGCACATATTGGCCATACGCGCAGGGCCCACGGCATGCCCTTGCGTTCAGGCACGATGTTCAATCGCTGAAAGGGAAGTTGCTGGCAACGCTACCGACCGAACTCGCCCGCCTGCGAAAACGCTATCCCGACATCTTTGCGCGACGGCAATACAGCGGTCGGGGGCAAAATGTCAAGCTCGTCGAGCCACCTTCCCAGGAAGACATTCACGCGCTGGCGCGGATGCTGAGGGGCCACCTGTTCTAGCCGCCTCGGAAACAGTCGGCTTGATCACTTGGATAGGCGCGCGCTGCGAGCAAGCGGGATCGGCCGGCGCGCCGTGGAGCGCCCGGGCCTTCGCCGCCAAAGCGGCAGCACAGGAGCCACCAAAGCGCCACCGATGCGCTACCGAACCGCCACCGAAGCGCTACCCATGCCACCCAGACCAAATGGGCGCGGACTGACGCATTTCACGCTCAAAAAGGCCGGGATTGACCTGCCGACGGTCGCAGGGGAGCCGACGAAAACTCGCCAGACGGCCAAAAAGCGCCACCAAAGCGCTACTCACGTGCTACGATTTGAGTTCAAGACCCACATGCGCCATGCGGACTCCGGCTTACAGGCCCGCTCCTCGCTTGTCTGAATGGAGCACGGGCGCCCTCGCCCGTGATGCTCTTGGGCGCGCGGTCACCAGACCGCGCGAGATGTGGCACCCCGACTCGTCGGGGTGAAATGGTAGGGCAGCCGTCTCGGCTGCCAACCTGCCGGCATTGGAGGAGCTATGGCGCAATATGAGTTGACCGCAACGATCTGGCGTGAAGGCGATCAATATGTCTCCAAGTGCCCGGAGCTGGGCGTCGCCAGCGCGGGGGACACCGCCGAGGATGCACTCGACGCTTTGCGCGAGGCGGTGGAACTGTATCTGGAGAATGCGCGCGAATTGGGGATGATGGACGACCTTGAGGCGACGCTGACGGCTCCGCGCCGGTTCAGTGCTCCGCTTGAGGTCACCGTCCCGTGACCCAATTGCCGTCACTATCCTCGGAGCGACTGATACGCGCCTTGCGTCGCGCCGGCTTCGAGGACGCGCCCAAGCGCGGCAAGGGCAGTCATCACGCGCTGATGAAACGCGAAACTGACGGGCGCATTCGTCTAGTCATCGTACCGGAGCGAAGGGACATCCCGCGCGGCACCCTCCACGCCATTTTGCAGCAGGCCGGACTAACCGCCGATGAACTGCGGCGACTTCTATAGCCCCCTCCCGTGACTCTCTTGGGCGCGCGGTCACCTGGCCGCGCGAATGTAGCACCCCGACTGGTCGGGGTGAATCTTGGCGCCTGTCTCCTCCGCCCGAATCCGCAGTCCGTTTGTCGCCATTTCGCACAATGCCCAACAGTTGGGGTATTACAGGCCCCCCTCTTTTGGCAGATTCCCGCCTGACCCCACACTTCACACGCCTGCTGCTAGGACTTGCCCCGTGTCCCGTGGAAATAGTTCTCTCATCACTCCAGGGGGTGCGAGATGTCTGAGGTCTGGGTCCGCGATACACTGAGACCGCTACGGATAGCGTTCCTGGTGACAGCCGGCGACTGGGACGGTGTAGCGCGTGCCATGCAGTACAATACGGCCCTATGGGGCGGCATGCATAACCCCATCGTAGAGCTTCACGATCCTGTCTCGGACGAAGATCGGGAGCTTATCGGACTGTTCGACCCTGATTGGTTCGTTTTCGTTGGCCGCACCAGCACGCATGGGGTCGAGGATTTGCTCTCCACGAACGGCACACCGGAAGAGTCGCTGTTTGATGCGGTAACCACCTATGCCCACAAGGGCTGCGACATGCGCCTACTGATGCGATATATGCGAGACTCGGGCCACAAGTTCTTTCGAGTTCATGATCCTCTGCACGGCGTCACGGCGGTTCCGCGGCTAATCCAGCCGGGACCCGCCGCCTTGTTCAAGCTCTCGTTCCAGGGCAGCTATCCGGCCTTTCCCAGGGGGCCTTCCTTTGAGGATGCATATTCCCAGGCATTCTATCCTCCGGGCATGGGGGACCCAGATCCGTTCTTTGCGACGGCAGCAGACGAGGGAGCCATAACGTACATAAAGGCTACCAGTGCCCTGCTGCGCCACACGGAACCTCCAAAGGGCAGGAACTTCGTGCTGATCGCAGACCCGAGCGCCCCCGAAGATGCACTGTGCTACTGGAATGCCAGGGCCGGGGGTGCGCTGGTTACAATGTTGCCCATTGCGTTTGACCAGCGCACGCTCCACGACATGGACGACCTTGGGAGGTCCGAGCCTATGCCGCAGACCGAGGCAACCATAGTTTACGCTCCATCGATGTTATCGAGGGCAGAGCATCCAGCGGTGCAAGAGGCGCTCAATAGCCTCGGTGGAGGTCGCCCATATGAGATCGCTGAGGAAGCAATCCCCCGTTACGGTATTCACAGATTCGAAGTAGAGACCTCCGCGAAGGAAGGGCGACTTGTCGGACCTCACATCGTGCGCTTTGAGCCCAACTCGCCACCGTTCGCGCGCACAGTCAGAGCAATGTTGCACGAGTCATCCGGGCCCCATTGGGCGAACGATGTTGTCCTTGATTACAGAGGCAGCGACGATTATCGCATCGCGGAGGTTCTGCCGCCGGGGTTCGATGTCGTTCAAATGATTCGGTTTGAGCATATCGGCCACAGAGGCAGCCTGCGCTTTTCGCGACACGGGCTAACCGCTCTAGTCAGCGCGGCGGAAACGATCCACGAGTGGCATCTACCGATGGGCTCGTCGGTGGTGGCCCCGTGGCTGGAACAACATGGAATCCCCGTTGTCCGGCGCGACGGTTGGCCCGCGAAGGCGGAAGCCCATATAGTCGAGAAGCTGATCGATATGGCCGGCAGTCTGGACAGGTGTGCAAACCTGCTCTCCCGTGATTGTGTACGCGACCTCTTCAAGCGACTGGAGGGCACTGAGAGCACGTCGGAGGCCATCGACGAGCAGTCTCCGCCAGACCGCGACGCCGCGAGTTGGGCTGAGGGGAAGGACCGCACGCTCGCGCGGATCGAAGGCGACTTTCGGAAAGCGCTCAATAACAATGAAGAGCAAGCGCGCGAGCTAATTGAGCGCTTGGTAAAGATACGCGCGTTGATACCAGGCTTGCGGTTCCAGTGTGCGGAATGCCGCATGAGCTCGTGGCTGCCTTTTGGTGGGTTTGGGCAAGAGTTCAAGTGCCCCCGTTGCCTCGCACCAAACTGGCTTCCTGTCCTCAGAGATCAGCAGTACCAGTACCGCTATCGCAGCCATGGCCTGCTCGCGATTCCGAAGAGCTCCCAAGGAGGCATAGCTGTCCTCCTAGCGCTCGCCTTCTGGCAGCGCTTCAAGCGCAATCTGATGGACAGGATGTCTGCATTGCTCACCGTTGACGTCAAGGATGATGAATTCGGAGAGACGGATCTCGATCTGACCGTTCTGCTGTCTGAACCGCCTCCATTCGCGCTCTCCACGGTCTTCTGCGAAGTCAAGACGGGCCACGAATTCGACGCAAAGGACACGGACAGGCTCAAGTGGGCGGCCAACCGCGTTCCCAACTCGGCTGTTGCGTTCTGCACGCTGAATGCGGAGCTCTCCGACAGGGAGAAAACGCTGTTAAGTGGCCTCGTGCCCTGGTCACAGGGCAAAGAGGATCACGTCCTTCATCCTGTGGTCATCCTGACTGCCAGCGAGTTGACCTCGTATCTTCTGCCACCTTGGTGTTGGCCGCGGGAGACAATGGACGACTGCACTCAAGTCTTCGGCGGTCTCCCCAGCATGCGTAGCGTCCACGACCTCTCCGAGGTCACATTGTGGCGTCACCTCGGCGTGGAACCCCTATTCCGCCCGGTGCGACAGTAGGAGCCCCCCCCTATCGTCGGATTTGTTGGAATCCCGCCGCGATTCTCCCCCGATTCTGCTCTGATTTCGCTTGACTTCCGGCCGCTCTGGAGTGACCTATGTACCCGACAGAACGTGGGTTACAGGAGGTCACGGTGGCGGTCACTCAGGCAACGGAAGAGCAGGCAGTTCGAGCCGAGGAAGAGGCGCAGGCGGCGGGGGAGGACGGCGCTGCCTTCGACGCGGCGGTTGCGGAGTTCCTCGCTTACCTCAAGGGCTACCGCCACTACTCGCCGTGGACGACCAGGGCTTATGGCATTGACCTGCGTGAGTTCCGGGAGTTCCTACTTGAGCAGGGAGGGCGCGTGCCCGCGCCTGCGGAGATCACCAGGCCGCAGGTGGTCGCCTGGGGCTTGGCTCTCACGGGCATGAAGCCTCTCACCATCCGCCGCAAGTACGGCTGCCTGTCTTCCTTCTTCTCGTTCCTGCAAGACATGGGCCACTGCCACAGCAACCCTGCCCGGCGGCTTCCGCTGCCCAAGGTCTCAAGGAATCTGCCTGCCGTGCTGTCCGCCGAGCAGGTGCAATCGCTGCTCGCAGCAGCGCAGACTCCTGACCGCAGGCTGTTAGTCCTCCTCCTCCTTTCAACCGGCCTGCGCCGCAGTGAAGCCGCGGCCATCACCCTGGATCAGGTTGACCTGGAGCACCGCCAGCTCCGGGTACGCGGCAAGGGCAACAAGGAACGCATGGTGCCGCTCACTCCGCAGGTGGTGGAGGCGATCCAGCAATACCTGGCCTGGCGCGGGCCGACTCGGAGCGACCATCTGTTCATCAGCCAGATGTGGGGCCAGCCGATCTCCGGCGCTCGCATCCACCGCATCGTGCGCCAACTGCTGGAGCGCGCAGGACTGAGCGGCCAGGGCATCACGGTTCATAAGCTGCGCCACACCTTCGCCACCCATCTGGTGAGAAACGGCGTGGACGTCAAGACGGTGCAGGAGCTACTGGGCCACTCCGATCTGGGCACCACCGCGAAGTACCTGCACTCAGACGGCCGGACCAAGCAGGCGGCAGTGGCGAGGCTCGCAGGCTTGGTGGGGACGCAGAGCAATCAGGACAAGGAGGAACAGCAAGGATGACCACGACCATGGAGCCGGCAGTTGATGCGCCGGCGGGAGACACGATCCTGACACGGGACATCGAGCGATTCCTGGAGTATCAGCGCTCCTACCGCAGCCACTCGCCGCTGACCGTCTCCACCTATCGGTGTGACCTGAGCCAGTTCTGCACCTGGCTCAGTTCGCGCTTGGGCCACCTGTCCGAGCCCAACGCCATCACCCGCGAGTTGGTGATGCAATATGCCGTGACCCTGAGCGGTCGAGCGGCAGCCACCGTCTGTCGCAAAATCACCGTCCTGTCGGTATTCTTCGGCTTCCTGATGGACCTGGGAGAACTTGGCAGCAATCCAGCCCGGCGGATTCCCCTGCCCAAGCCCGCCGGTCGCATCCCGAATGCGATCTCCGAGGAAGATGCCCAGAGGCTCATCGGCGCAGCCGAATCACCCTTTGAGCGGGCGATGCTGCTTCTGATGCTGACCACCGGGCTGCGCCGTTCCGAGGTAGGAGCTATTCGCCTCGAGGATGCGAACCTGGAGGGCGGCCTGCTGCTGGTGCGAGGCAAAGGCGCCAAGCAGCGCATGGTGCCGCTGATGCCGCAGACCGCGGAGGCTATTCGCAATTATCTGGCAACCCGCCCCGAGTCGGACCAGCCGTATCTCTTCCTCAGCCCCCAGGGCCAGCGGCTGGCCAATGACTACCTCAACCGCACCTTGCGGCGCATCCTTGCCAGAGCCGGCCTGGCCAAGCGCATCACGCCCCACATGCTGCGCCACACCTTCGCCACCCACCTCGTCCGCAACGGCGTGGACGTGCGCACCGTCCAGGAACTCCTCGGCCACGCCGACCTCGAAACTACCGCCAACTACCTCCACTCCGACACCCGCGCCAAACAAACCGCCGTCGCCCTCATTTCCAGCCTGACCGGCTCAGCGACTTCCTGAGCGAAGCGCAGTCGCAATTGCCTGGTGGCCATCTCGGGGGCCATCCGAACGGCGAGACCGCGGTTTGCTACGTCACCACGATGCCGACATCAGCTCGCCGCCGTGGCCACAAGCCTCCGCCGTCCTTCTCGACGACCGAGTCTGAGATCGCCAGTCACAGGGCATTCCGAGCCGAGGGCCCGTGACCGAGTGACAGCATGCCTTACGCAGGAGTAATTCCCGACCTCCCCGGCGAATACGGGTCAGAGAAGACCTAGCCCCGGAGTGATCGTGCCAGGGCATGGCCAAGTCGCGGATGCCGTCGGTAGCACGCGCTCTCCCAGCGCGATAGAGCACAGCGATCAGCGAGAACGGAATTGGGGAGAAACCACGAGGACAACCAGGGTCTGGCTAATCCTTTCTCCACCGGAGGCGGTGGGTGCACGTTTGAGGACGCCGTCGCCGCTTCGTACCTCACGGCTCTACTCTGCGGTCAGACGCCTCTGGGCCAGGAGGGCGTCACGGCACAAGTACGGTTGCAGGCACGATGGGCCGGCTCGCTCCTCGACGACGTCTCGATCACCACAGATGTCGGCGGCAAGCGGCGACGACTGGACGTACAGGTCAAGAACACAATCCGCCTTGCCAAGAGTGACCGGCACTTCCTGGAAGTGCTTACCGCTGCCTGGCAGACCTTTAGCGAGCGGCCGGGTGGCTTTGATCCACGCGGTGACAAACTGGCGGTAGCATTTGGCAGCCAGGTCCCGCACTTCGACGCTCTGCGGGCGTTGCTTCGCCTCGCCGATGGCGCCCTAACAAGCGATGAGTTCATGCAGAAGGTTCACCTTCCGCGCTTCGCTTCTAATGAGCAGCGTCACCTTGGTGAGTTGTTCAGAACGGTCTTGTCCGACGTTGCCAAGAAGCAAATTGGCGATGGTGAGCTCTGGCGTTTCTTGCGATGTTTTGTGCCGCTGCACTTTGACTTCAGCGATGGCGAGGGAGTTCATGCCCTTCTTTGCCGTGAAGGTCTGCTCAGAGTACTTGCCAGCGGTAACGCTATCGAGGCCGGACAACTGTTTTGCTTCCTGAGGACACTCGCACGGGAGCAGGCAGCGAGGTCTGGCACTCTGGACCGTGACAGTCTGTGGGCCAGAGTTATTAGGGCTGACGTCCGCCTGCGAGACAGAGAGGACTACTCGCGTGACCTGAGACTGCTGCGTGAACACCGAGGGGTTCTGCTGCGTCGAATCCGCGACCATCTGCCGGAGCGAGTTCATGTTCCCCGTTCGGGCATTCTGGAAGCAGTCCGCGCCAGCGCTCACTCGCAGGCATTCACGGCCATTACGGGTCTCCCTGGAACGGGCAAGTCAGCACTGGTGAAGGCCCTCGCTTGCGAACTTGCACGGAAGGGTGAAGTCATTGCGCTGGATGCAGGCGAAGCAGGTGCGGGCGTTCTCGCTCCTGGGGGACTCGACCACTCCTGGGATGACATCCTTGGTGCGGTGGGCACGTCAGATCGGTGGCTAGTCATCGACGGCTTCGAAAGCATCATGGGAAGCCTTGGGAAGCAGCGAGTAGTCGGCGATATTCTGAATAGCGTTCAGGCACGGAACGACTCGTTGCCCTCGGACTCGCTCCGGCTACGGTGGGCTGTGATCATCGTATGCCGGGACGAAGAGTGGGAACACCTCATGCCCATGGTGCCCGCACTACTTGCGGCGAAACAGGGTGACAAGCTGGGGATCGTCGGGGTGTCGGAGTTCACCGATGAAGAACTTGAGCAGCTCGGCAACGATGTTCCGCGCTTGAAACAGGTACTGGCTCGACCCAAGCTGCGCACCCTTCTGCGTCGGCCGTTCTACTTAGATGCCCTTCTCAGCAGGGAAGCAAGCCTCGATCCTGGAGATCTGCCCGATCTGCTGACCGAAGTATGGCTGATGGATTGGTTCTGGCAAGATATTGTGCGCTTGGCGAACGGTGCCAGACAGGGTCCGGGCGAGCCGGCTCTGCGCGAGCAGGTTCTCGTTGAACTGGCTCGCCAGTCGATCCTGACGGCATCCCCGTGGTCCCCTGAGCGAGACTTCGATGCACAAGCCTTACGGGGGCTGCGAGATGAGCGCTTGGTACAGGTCCATGATGGCCGCGCTCGCATTGCGCATGACACAATCGTGGACTGGGCACTCACGCGATTGATGATCAACGACTCCGGTCACGTTCCCGACCTCCTCCTGAGTCTGAACGAGGCCTACTCGCTCAATCGCCCCTTCACTCTGTTTGCACTGCGAGGCCTGGAACATGAGCGGTCCGTCGAGAAGTGGGAAGCCCTGCTGCACCAAGCGGAGGACGATCCGCGTTTGTCGCCGCGCTGGGCTCGCCTGGTGCTCGTCGCCCCGCTTACATCTTCCTGCGCAGATGACTTGCTGGGGATGCTTGAACGGGCCTATCTCGAGGGAGGTGGCGCGCTGCTGAGAAAGACCCTGCACGCGCTCCGGACCGAACGAACGATACCCGACCCCCGCTTCGCGGACATGGGCGTCCAAGGTATGGCCGATTATGTACGATTCCCCATCTGGCAGTCGTGGTTACCGGTTCTTCGGCTTGTCCTGAGGAACGCCGGTGCGGTGCCGAGTGCCGCCGTTGGAGAACTGGCTGAGGTAGTGAAGCTATGGATGGCACGCACCCCCAGCGATTGGCCCCTGCGACGAGAATTGACTGAGCTGGCTATCAAGATCTATGAGCAATACGCTTACCCGTGGGAGGAAAGGCGTGGCACCAGCCAGTCATGACTTCTCTAAGACGTTGGTGAGTGCCATCATGATGGGCGCCGATGTTGCCCCGGAGCAGGTGGCCGCGTTCCTCGAGGAGCGCGTCAGGATACGAGACCTTGACGTCCGCGACGCGTTCTTCGCCCAAGAGGCCCTGTGGTCGCTATGCCGGCAATCGCCGGATCTTGCAGCATCACTGACTGAGCGATTATTGTGCGAGCGCCTCAATTCGTGTGCGTCCGATCGGTTCGTCATGGATCGCTCTGCCATTCATGATCCCGTGGGTGCCTTCTTCCCCCCGACGCCTTACAAAGGACCCTTCTGGCCATTGCTGCGCACCAAGCCCGAAACGGGTGTTCCCCTTATCATCCGCCTGACCGACCACGGGACAAAGGCGTGGTTGCTCTCACATCGAGAAGGCCCGTTGGATTCCGCACGCAAACCCCTGCCGCTCCGTCTGGTAGTCGGTGGCGACCACAAGGACTTCTGGGGTGACGGAACTGTGTACGGCTGGTTCCGCTGTAACAGCGTGGGGCCCTACCCCGTCTGTTGCGCTCTGATGGCGTTAGAGCAGTGGCTGCTTCGTCGCATAGAGTCGGGCGAACCTGCGGGACCGATCATGGAAGGCGCCTTGGCGCAGTCCGAGTCAGTGGCAATGATAGGGACGCTGGTTTCGGTTGGCCTGGCCCATCCCGAAGCCTGCGCGGAAGCCTTGCTGCCAATCCTTTGCTGCCCCGCTTTCTGGCGGATGGACCTGCACAGAATGATTCAGGATAGGACCGCAGACTCCATCCTCGACATTCATCGCGTCACAGGCCGTGACCAACTAGACGTTGAGGTACTGGAGAAAGTGATTGCACAGACACACCGGCGCGCGACCATCGAAGAGATGGCCTGCAGGCTGATCTTCTCAGGGCATGAGATGGGGAGCCTGATTCTGGAAGCGGCCAGACGTTTCCCGGAACAGCCGCACTTCTCCTTCGCCGACGATGACACGCCTCAGGCGCGGGAGGAATGGCGACAGACGTTCGATATCGTTCGGGCGCGCGTCGATCCCGCGAACTATTGCGTCAAGGCCACGGATGACCCAGCGCGAGTTGCCTTGGAGTACATTCCACCCCCGAGCCATCAGGCTCTGCTTGATGCCCGTCGTGCGCAGGATGAACTCTGGCGAGACATCTGGACTCTCCGCAGTTGGGGGTATTCATATTTGGTCGAGGACCATCGCCGGGACGAACTGGGGTTGGAGCAAGCTGCTTCGCTTGCCGCCCGTCTCGCGGACACTAGGATTGAAGAGACAGACGATACCGCCGAGTTCATGGAGAAACAAAGGCGCGATGCGGTGGCCTTGGTCGCGGCGGGCTTGATAGTTAGGGATGCTGAATGGGCGGAGCGCAACGGCTGGGTTGACTGGTGTCGGGGTCAGGTGCTCCGGATAGTCGCAGGACCAAGGTCGCCATTGGACCGTGAGGTAGCAGAAACCGTGTTCACCGAAGGTGCCGACCGTTCGGCAGCGCGCGCAGTCCCGCTTCTCCTCTCAGTGAATCCGGACGACGAGGAATTACGAGAGGCGTTGTGGTGGCTGCTCGCTCACGCAACCCATGAGGTACGCCTGCTGGCGTTCGACGCGGCTAGATGCTTGTGGAGTGCAGATTCCAACCTCGCTTGGGACGTGATCGCCTTTGGGATTGGGACGGCGCGCCGTCGTCGGTACGACTGGGTGCAGCACAAGATGTGCGATGAGTTCATCAGCTGGGTGGAAGCCGCGCGAAGACTGCTACTGCGCGGACGGCATCTTCGACTGGAACGGCTCAGAGGTGTTGACTGGCAAGGCGTGGACTACGTGACCCTACGAGGGGTAGTGCTTGCCATGCCGCAATTGATCGGGCCTGATTGCGACGAACAGACCGAACGGTTGCTTAGTGTGATCGAGGACATGCTGCGTTTCCAGGCGGATCTCGAGACGGCTCGTGCGGCCGCCAACGGCACGTGGGGTTACCCTCACATTCTACGCTGGCGCGGGCAACTCTTTGAGGTGGTCTCGTGTGCCTTGCTGGCACTACCGCCGGAGAAGGTCAATCCGCTGCTCCTGCAACCAGTCATGGGCAATTGGCAGCGCGCTCCGAGTCTCCTGGCGGACCTGTTGACTGGCTTGGTGCATATCACCTCTGGACACGCAGAGTACGAGCCGCGCTTTGTCCAACTCTGGCGAAACCTGGTGCCAGGCGCACTGGACAGCCCTTTTTGGGCAGCCTGGAAGGGATCTCATCACGATCTGGAGGATCTCGTAGCTGCGCTACTTTGCGTACCACGTTGGCGAACATGGCACACGGAGCGCTGGGAACCGCTCGGCCAGTTGACAGACGTCATCACTCACTGGGTTGAGAAGTTGGGCGCGAGTGAATGGAATCTTCCGTATCTTGTGCGGATGCTGAGTGGCCCGGGATTATTCCTATTCGCCGAGCACGGTATACACTGGCTCGACACGTGCCGGTCGGCCGCTACGTCAATAGACCGGTTATTGGGGCGTCATGGTCGCGGGGATGACCTAGCGAGCCTGCTGGAACAGGGCTGGCGGCGACAGGAAGGTGCGCTGCGGAGCGATCCTGTGCGGTGGAGGCACTTCACGGGTCTGGTGGACGGTGTCGCCGCTCTGGGAGAGCCCATAGCCTTGCGATTGCAGCAGGAAGTTGCCGCGAATGAATAGCCACCGTCCCGCGGGGTTGGGCACTGTCTCTTCGATATGCCTAGGGGGACCCCCGCGCCGAGAAGCGAATCACGCAGTGCAGACTACGCCACATATTGCCACCCGCCTCGTCCAAAACGGCGTGGATGTCCGCACCGTCCAGGAACTCCTCGGCCACGCCGACCTCGAAACCACCGCCAACTACCTCCACTCCGACACCCGCGCCAAGGAAACCGCCGTCGCCCTCATCGCCAGTCTCACCGGCTCTACCAGTTCCTGAGCGCACACCTGCGGCGTCGTCCATTACCGCCCGACTCGTTCTGCCGGAGGCCCACGTGTGGGTCCCCTCTCAGACCGCGCCAGTAGCCGCAACAAAATGCCGCGCGCCCTGGGGGCAGATTATCTGCGCTGCACCACGCGTCCACCCCAGCAGGAATGTCGCGTAGCGAGGGGGAATCGTTACACAGGGAGAGGGGCGCAGAGCAAGCGCTTGTCGCCTTCCATACGCTGAGCAGGTCGGCCCCAGCCACACCTCGGGTGCAGGGGAAATGCTCACATTCATCCACGCTGCAGATCTTCACCTAGACAGTCCGCTCATCGGGCTGCCCCGCTACGAAGGCGCGCCGGTTGAGCGGATGCGGGGTTCGACGCGCCGGGCGTTAGAGAACCTTGTTGATCTTGCTCTCACCGAACACGTGGCGTTTGTACTCGTTGCCGGTGATCTCTACGACGGTGACTGGCGAGACTGCAACACAGGGCTCTTCTTCGCTGCACAGATGACTCGCTTGCGGGAAGGGGGGATACCGGTCTTCATCATCTCGGGCAATCACGACGCCGCCAGTCAGATCACTCGTTCGCTACGATTGCCAGAGAACGTCACAGTTCTGTCAGCAGACTCCCCGGATACGGCACGCCTGGACGACTTCGGGATCGCCGTTCATGGGCAGAGCTTCAGAACGAGGGCGGTGGCTGACGACCTATCAGCGGTCTATCCGGAGCCAGTCTCCGGAATGTTTAACATCGGCCTGCTCCACACGAGCGTGGATGGTCGGCCTGGTCACGATCCATACGCCCCATGCTCGCTCGACAAGCTGCGCGCCAAAGGTTACGACTACTGGGCTCTCGGTCACGTGCACGCGCGGGAAGTGTTGTGCGACGATCCATGGATAGTGTTCTCAGGCAATACCCAGGGGCGGCACATTCGTGAGCTGGGGGAGAAGGGGTGCACGCTGGTGACCCTGGAAAACGGGGTAGTGCTCACTGTGGAGCCAAGGGAGCTTGACGTCGCGCGCTGGGCAGTGTGCGAAGTGGGTGTGCCCGACGCCAACGGAGAAGAGGATGTCGCCACATGCGCGGCCGCGGCCGTTCAGCGCGAACTGATCAAGCATGACGGACGGCCGCTGGCGGTCCGGTTTCGGCTGAGTAGCACGCCTGCAACACGTGGCGAACTGCTCGCGGACGAAGAGCGATGGCTCAATGAGATTCGCGCCGCTGTGACTGACATGGCCGGCGGCATCGCATGGGTTGAAAAGGTGGTCGTGCAGACGCCGCCTTCGAGTATCTCCGCTGTGGATGAAGGGGCTACAGGTGAGCTGCTTGCCGCTATCCATGAGGCCGATTTGAGCGAGGAGGATCTGCAACAGCTTGTGCGCGAGGTGAGAGACTTCGTTGCCAAGTTGCCGCCCGAGCTCCGGACGAGCGAAGATGGGCAGGAGTTCGTGACTGAGACCGCGGTCAGGGCGATGCTGGGGGAAGCCAAGGCACTGCTGGGCACCCGGCTCTTCAGGCAGGACGGTGGGCAATGAGGATCTTGCGGCTGGACCTGCTTCGGTTTGGATGCTTCGCCAACGTGTCCCTGGACCTGGCGGACGGCCATGCAGACTTGCATGTTATCTACGGCAAGAACGAGTCTGGAAAGAGCTCTGCATTGCGCGCACTGGAGGCGTGGCTATTCGGGTTCGAGGAGCGGACATCCGACAGCTTCATCCATAGCTACAGTCAACTGCGGGTGGGAGGTCGGCTGAAGAACGCGAACGCCGAACTCACGTTCCGGCGGCGGAAAGCGAGGAAACAGACCATCGTAGATGAAGACGAGAAGCCGCTCCCCGACGATGCATTGGTGCCATTTCTCCACGGAGTCACCAGGGATCAGTTTCGGGTCATGTTCGGTCTCGGCCATCAGGCATTGGTCGAAGGGGGACGCGAGATCCTGAGAGGAGGCGGCGAGATAGGGCAGGCGCTGGTCAGCGCCGGAATGGGTGGTGCGCAGGTACGGGTGCTGCTCAAGAAACTCGAAGAGGATGCGGGGGCGCTGTACAAGACTGGCGGCAGCAATCCGACCATCAACCAGCAGTTGAGTAAGCACCGCGACATCAAGAAGAAGCGTGATGAGGCGTCGCTGTCGAGCAGGGAGTGGAAGGCACACGACGATGCGCTGCAACAGGCGCAGGCGGACCTAGAGCGAGTGGTGGCGGAGATCTCCGACCTCACGAATCAGCAGTCACGGCTGCAGAGCCTGCGCGGCATTCTCCCGGCGCTGGGGCGACGCACCAAGCTGCTGGAGGAGCTCCGGGCGCTGGGGAGCGTGGTGGAACTGCGACCTGGTTTCGCGGAGGAACGCAAGATCGCGGAGAGCGATCTCTGCGACGCAATGCGGCAGGCCGAACGGGCGCGAAACGAACTCGAGAGGCTGTCTGGGGAGATTGAGCGCATCACGGTGCCTGAGGAGCTGATCACGCAGGAGGATGCGATCACCAGTCTGCACGAACGCCTGGGGAGCCATCGCAAGGCGGCAGCTGATCGAGTTGGATTGGCGCAAGAGCAAGCGCTGCTGCAGGCGGCGGCGACCGACCTCCTCTCTGACTTGCCCTTCGAGATAACGGCAGATGAGGTCGTAACGCTGCGGCTCGACGTGGGACAGCGCATGCGTCTGCGGCAGTTGGCCGCCGAACACGCGGCCATCACTGAGGCGATGTCGGCTGCCGAGAAGAGCATCACGGATTTGGACCGCAAGTTGCAGCGGGCGCACAATGCGCTTGCGGGTGCGGAGGCTCCGCGGAACGTGAGCGGGCTGAAGCGAGCTGTGGTACGCGTACAGCCGAGGGCGGGGATCGAGGATGCGCTGGGCAAGACGCAATCGGCGGTCGACGCGCTGGACGCGAGGATCACCGTCGCGATACGGCAGCTGCACCCTGCGCTTCCCGAAGGCGGCAACGTAGAGGCATTGCCTGTGCCATTGATAGAGACAGCAGACCGGTTCATCGAGCGATTCCAAGAAATCCAGGTGGAGTTGGCCCGCCACGACCGGGAACTCGAAGAAGCACGAAAGGAGCAAGCCGGCGTCACGGAGCGGATGGAGTCATCGCGGCTCGGCATCCCAGTGCCGGGTGAAGAGGAGTTGCAGGCAGCGCGCCAGCAGCGAGAAGACGGTTGGCAGTTGGTGCGACGGGAATGGCTAGATCATGAGGACATAACGGCCGAAGCCACCATCTACGATGCAGAGAAGTCCTTGCCGGAGGCATACGAGCAGCGCGTGCTGGCGGCAGATGACGTGGCCGACCGCTTGCGGCGCGAAGCTGACCGGGTCGCGGAGCAAGCGCAGTTGGTGGCACGCCGCGCGGCGCTTGAGTCGCAGATCGCCGGCATAGAAAGAGATCGGCAGCGCGCCGAGCAGCTCCGTAGCAAGCTTCTGGTCGAGTGGGCTGCTCAGTGGAGCCCGTCCGGGGTTGAGCCGCTCGCCCCCAACGAGATGCGAGCCTGGCTGACGAAGTTCGAGATGATACGAAAGCAGGCGGAGCAGCGGCGAACAACGGCCGAGGAGGTCGCGCGCATTCGGGAGGAGGTATCGCGCCACAGGGACGCGCTGGGGCATGAAATGCAGCTGCTCGGTGCAGGGAGCCTCCGAGAGGGCGACACGTTATCCGCGCTCTTGGAGCGCTGCCAGGAGTTGGTGACAACAGCAGAGGAGGCGGAACGCCAACGTGTGACTGCCGAGAAGGCGGTAGCCTCTCTGCAGGATGATGTCACCGCTACGCGGCAAGAGGCAGAGGACGCGAGCAGGCGGATGGCAGAGTGGAATCAGCAGTGGTCGGAAGCGTTGCGCCCTCTCGCGCTACCCGAGGATACGTTGCCCGATGTGGCTACTCACGTGCTAGAGCAGTTGCAGGAAGCCAAGCAGAAGATCGCGGAGGCGAGGGACAAGACTAGGCGGATCAGGGGTATTGACCGAGACGCTCAGTCCTTTGCGGCGGAGTCTAGAGCGCTGGTGTCACGTTTGAGTCCTCATCTCGGCGAGCTACCGGTAGAGCAGGCAGTAGCGGAACTGCACGCAAGGCTGATGCGGGGGAAACAGGACGAGACGCGCCTGGCTAGCCTCGATGAGCAGGCGGAGGCTCAGCGCAAGCTACAGAAAGGCGCAGAAGACAAGATCCCCGCCTGCGAGGATCAGCTTGCCTCGCTCTGTCGCGAGGCGCAAGTGCTTACGGTTGACGACTTGCCGGCCGCTGAGTCCAAATGGGCCAACTACCAGCGATTGCAGCAGGGCATTGATGAACAGGAGGCCGTAGTGCTTCAGTTCAGCCCTGGGAAGTCGATAGAGGAGATCGAGCAGGGGGCAAGTGCGGTTGACTCGGACATGATCCCAGGGCAACTTGTGGAGATCGGGAGCCAGCTGGGACAGCTCGAGACGAAGCGCTCGGAACTGGAGCAGCGCATCGGCCAGGAGCGGCGGTCGCTCGATCTGATGAACGGCGGAGATGCAGCCGCTCTTCATGCCGAGGAAAGTCAGCGCGTCCTGGCAGAACTGCGCGATCAAGGGCAGCGCTACGTGCGCCTGCGGGTAGCTGCCACATTGCTGCGCGGCGAGATCAAGCGCTATCGAGAGCGGAACCAGGAACCACTGCTGCAGCGTGCGAGTGAGCTGTTTAGGAAGATGACGCTTGACTCGTTTTCCGAACTGGCGAGTGACTTCAATGACAAGGACGAACCGGTGCTAGTCGGGGTGCGTCCATCGGGCGAGCAGGTGCGCGTGGAGGGCATGAGCGACGGGACGTGCGACCAGTTGTATCTGGCGTTGCGCCTAGCCAGCCTGGAGCGTTACCTTGAGAGCAATGAAGCTATGCCGTTCATCGTCGATGACATCCTTATCCGCTTTGACGACGGGCGAGCAAAGGCCGCGCTAGAGGCGCTCGCCGAACTGTCTAAGAGGACACAGGTGATCTTCTTCACGCACCACCAGCGACTCGTTAGCCTGGCCGAAGGGTTGCCCGATGCGCCACACACGGTAGTAGTCCACAGGCTGGATCAATGACGCTGAGGGATCTGCTGCGCGGCTCGACGTCTGGCTAGCAACTCGCGAACCAGTCCGCCCGGTCGCCTTCGATGTCCTCGAACGAGGCTTCCTGCGCAGCGCGCGGGCACAAGAGAAGGGTGAACCACGCTAGACTCATTTGGGTTCAAGTACCGCGCGTCGGGCGTGTTCCCAAGTGCGTGGGGATGATGAATGGCCCGGGCTTTATTGCAATGCAATCCCAGGAGTGATTGGCTAACGCATGGGCGGGCACAGAGTCCCCTTCGAGGGTTCGTGAGTGCCGCGGGAAGCTGCTAGCGCCACGGAGAACACATGCCACGTGCCCAGAATGCCGTTCCTTCGCCGGTGCAAGACGTGTTCTGGGGGAGCCACGTGCGAACTACCTGCCGCTGGGGACGTCAAGTGACACTGTTTGAGGCTTACAGCGACGAGTCCGGATTCGCCGCCGAACAGTATCAGGCCCTCGCCATCGTATCCGGTCCACCCGCGGCCACTTGTGAACTCCGAAGTCTCCTGACGAAGATTCTCGACAAGACCGGTGTCATCGAAGCCAAGTTTGCAGATATGAGCGGAGATACACGGCACCAGGCTGTCGCCCGCCGCTTCATTGAGCACGCAATCGAGTTCGCCGCCCATCGCAGGATAAGGGTGGACGTGCTGATCTGGGACACGCACGATACGCGACACGCCGTCGCCCGACGGGACAATGCGCGCAATCTGGAGAGGATGTACTACCACGTGCTCGACGCCGTAGCACGCCGGTGGCACCAGCAATACTGGCGGCTGTATCCTGATGAGCTATCGGGTATTAGATGGCAAGATATTGTGCACTATCTGAACCTGACGCGCACAGACCGTCCAAAACGTTCCGGTCCTCGCCTCCTTCAGCTTTTCGATACGGGCAAGACATTCTGGAAGTTCGCGGCGGTAGAACCGGTCAGATCGCACGAGGAGCCGCTGGTTCAGCTTGCCGATCTCTTCGCCGGGATAGCGTGCTTCACGCGAAGGAAGGGACGGAAGTGTGTCGAGTGTATCAAACTGAACGGGACCGCCTCCCAGCCGTGCCTCTGGGCTGATGGGATCGCGGGCGGGGTCCGGGGAAGTAGATCGGATGAGGCACGGTTTAGACTTGTGGCCCATCTCCGAGAACAGTGTCGAAAGCACAAGCTTGGTGTCAGCCTTGAGACCCGGGGCTACCTCTGCACTCCTGATCCGAAGCGTCCGGTAAACTTCTGGAACTATGAATCCCAGCATGAACGCGACAAGGCGCCGACTCGCGGTCGTTAAGCAGGCCGCACTCGCTCGGCGCCGCGGTGGGTTGCGCCCGCACCTGACAGACGGGCCACGGCAGGCCGCACGCGACGAGCAATCGGAGGCATCCAATGGGGCCGTGGTCGTACGTCGTCTACGCGGTAGATGTCGGTAAGATTGGAAAGAGAAATCCGAACTTCGCTTGGGCGCGGATGAAGCCGCGGGGGCGGTTCTGTGGACATCGAATCCAGCCATGAAGTGGATGTCCTCGTGGAGCGCATCGCCGAGGATCTGACAGCCGGGCTCAAGGTGGCCGTGGGTTTCGAGTGCCCGCTTTTTGCGCCTGTCCGCGATGACCCCGTGCTGCTCACCTCGCAGCGCCTCGGAGAGGAGGGCAGGCCGTGGTCAGCAGGCGCAGGCGTGGCCGTGCTCGGGTCCGGAATCGCTCAGAGCATGTACATATTGCGCAGCCTGGCCGCCAGGGCCGGAAATGCGTTCCGGATCACTTCCACTCTGGATGTCAGTGAGTTCCAGTCCGGACACGGGAATCTGCTACTGTGGGAAGCGTTCGTCGCCAAATCCGGAAAGGCGAAGACGCACAAGGGCGATGCCGAGGCGGCCGCACGGGCATGTCTGGGACGACTGACTCACGGCCGCGGACTGAGCGATATCGCGGACGAGGGGCCCGTGTTCTCCATTATCGGCGCCGTCATGTTGGCGTCAGGCGTCAGCCGCGACCTCCGGTTCCTGTCTTTGCCGTGTATGGTTGTGAAGGTGAACAAACCGCGCTGAGGCGCGACGACGATGAACTACAGAGTCACAATAGAGGACAACAGACGCGCTTTCGATACCCTCCGGGACATCCTGCCCGATGACGTGTCGAGAAGGCAGGTTCCTAGTTGACTTCACAACCATTTGTTTGCATAATGAACGATGGGAGTGGGTCTGCCATGGGAAGGCCGTGGTGGCCTGGCGAACTACAGACAACTGACGGGAGATCGATACGAGGTACTACGGCAGGTATTGCAGTCGTCCCGGATGACCGCTGCTGCGGAGGTTTGAGCCATGATTACACGAGAGACTAGCCTTGGCCCCTGGCAGCTCGACTGTGTTCACAACGTCGATTGCTTGACCGGGCTGAAGGATGTGCCATCCGACAGCTTCGATGTAGTCGTGACATCGCCGCCCTACTGGGGACAACGTGAGGGAGCCGGGCTCGGGTCGGAGCCAGATCCGCGCACCTACATTGGGAATCTCGTCACGATTCTCGCGGAGACCATGCGTTGCCTCAAGCCTTCCGGCACACTCTGGCTCAATATCGGAGATTCATACAACACACCGATAAACTGGCGGGAGCACGACCACAGATATAGCTCCCTTGGCCAGCAAGGGACAGGTTTGCCGCAGACAAATTCCGCATACACTAAGAAGCGCGGCGCTCGACGCGCGTTCCTCAGGAAGGATGTACAGTGGCTGCAGTATGGGAACCTCCTTGGCATTCCCTACCGCGTGGTCCTGGCTCTAACGGATCTTGGCTTTCTATTCCGCGGGGAAGTGATATGGGCGAAATCGCGCCCACTACCCGAGGGGCACTGCCGCCGTCCGCACCGAGCACACGAAGGAATCTACATCGTGGCGAAGGACGAACGTCACTCCTTTCGAACAAAGCCCCCCGTAAGATCGGTCTGGACGCTACGCCAAACCCCCAATCTAACGTCGCACTCATCAACCTTCCCCTTAGACCTGCCAATCCAGTGCATTGAGGCAACAGGCCTGCAAGGGCCTGGAGTGATCTTCGACCCGTTCATGGGAAGCGGGACAACCGGAAAGGCAGCGCGGGTGTTGGGACACAGCTATCTGGGGTTTGAAATCGACCCAGTGCACTGCCAGATCGCCAACGCGTACATCAACGAGGACCGACAAGCGGCATTGCCGTTAGTCTGACGCCTGCGACCGCACAGCCGTCGCTCGTGCAATCACGTCACGAACGAACTCATCAGGCTGTTCCAGCAGATTGAGCGTAACTATACGTCTTCCCGAAGGCGTGCGTTGCGCGCTTGCCGCAGTGCGACTGTTCGCGCTGTAGCACCCGTCAAAATCGCCGTGCTCCTCGATGTATCTTCGCTTGTCGGACGGATCGGCCGGCGTGCCAAGTTCTCCGCGATTAATCAGATCGCCGTGCGGCGGCGGGAACGATTTCACATCTAGCGTCCATAGTGGAGAGAAATACCCTCTCTGCATCATGGCTCTGCTTGCTGGCACATCATCAGATACACGCTCTGCGAGGCTGGCCTTGACGTGCACGCCGCCGAAAACGTTCCACCGATCGCTCGTCATTCTTGCGTGTAGCGACATGTCGAGCTTCGAAGCGCCAACCAAGCCAGCTAGCTCCATCTGCTGCAGGACGTCCTTCTTCTTGTTCGGACTGATGAGGGCTTGGATCCGAATTCCCAGTGGGGACAACAATGGCTCATACCATCGTTGAACCGCGAGCTCTAGGGCTTCCCCGGATGCACGGACCCAGCTTTGCTGTGGGTTCTCTCGTCTGTAGCGAGGCAAGGTCACGCAGTATAAGCGATAGACCACATGGTGCCAGAGGTCACTCGCGTTCGCGCCTGGGGAGTCCTTCAGAATATGCAGGAAGGTGTCACATATGGCATCCCGGTTCTTGGTCGCAGGGTTCGCCAAGGCTCCGTGGAGACGCGCCTGGGCGTCATCATAGGCAGCCTCCGTCACACCTGGAAGTTCGATGTCAACTTGGACCCCGTTGACCTCTAGAGCAAGTTGCACGGCATGAGCATATCAGAAACCATCAGCCTGCACAATGCCCTGAGTGCAGCGGCCGTAGGCGCGCCCCTTGCGGTCTTCCCATGGATGTAGCGGCGCTAGATGTCACATCGCCTCGGAGCCACCAAGGTGGGGATCACAGGGCGCCCGTGAGGCCGCGGGTGCGTGCGTGAGCGGCCAATGGGACTGGCGCGATAGGTGCACAAGTGCGCCATGCCGGGCATCACCTCTCGGCCTGGCAGACAACCGTTTCAGCGCCGGCAGCGGCAGCAGGACCGGCAGGTAATGCCGCTTTCGCGTCAAGACCAGAAGCAGGCCACGGCAGCTCAGACGGATGTGGTCTTATGGGCCCGGTGCGGACGTTCGCTGGTTGCCGCCCGCGCGCGCGAGTGTCTCGCGCAGGCACACGGAGGCCGCAAGCAGGGCCTTGACTTGGGGGCGCGTCCGAGTGAGGAATGTGTCGGTCGGCGTCCTTGCCGGCACGACCATGACTCAGGAGGAACGCACAATGCCACGACAGAGACGAGCAGCACAGAACCGAGCAGTGGAGCAGCGGACACAGCAGCGGCTGGCGGCGCGCAAGGAGGCGGCCAAGCGAGGGGTAGAGACCCGGCGGCGCAACCGGGAAGCCCAGGGCAAGCCCAAGCCCGCGGAGACACAGAAGAAAGCCGACGTCGCGCCTCAGGCGCCGGAAGCGCAGAAGCGGCAGCAACCGGTCGCCGGTCGGCAGACCAAGCGCCCTGAACGCGCCGTGGCGCAGAAGGGGCGCGTTGCGGGGGCGATGGTGACCGTGGCGCTGCGGGGAGAGTCGGCCCAGCGCCTGCGAGCGCTGGCGGCGGCACAGGAGATGAGCCTGTCCAAGCTGCTGGTGCGGATGATGGAGGTCTTCGAAGCGCAGGGCGGGTAGTCACCAGTCCCAGGGAACTGCAGGCGAGCCGCTCTCTCCTAGCGGGGAGGGCGGCTCGTTCCCGTATCGGCGACCTGATCCCGCAGCTTCTCCACCCCCGGACGGGTGGGGCGCTGAGTGAGGTCACGGCCAGGATCGCTCCCCTCCGCGCCTTCTCGCCGAAATGCGCCGAATCCGTCGGAGGCGGAGAAGAACGGCGCGCCACGGTGGCTTCAGGGCCGCGCTTGGCAGTGGGGGAGAGGCAGAATTGACCTCCGCCTCTCCCTCAGTTCGCTGGCGGCAGGAACTTGGTGTACGTCCTCCGCGAAAATGGGACAAAAGCTAAGTTGCACTCTAGGGTGAATTGAGCGGGGTGTTCCTGCTCCTCGGCTACAGGGACGCGATCCTGGCGCGGAGAAAAGCGCTCTGGATTCGCACCCTGACGCCCAGGCGCAAGGGCCAGCGCCAGGTCGCGCGGACGGGACACGATGCGAGCGCGGGGACACCGGAACTGTACCCCGGTTCATCCGCCGGATTCGTCTAAGGGGCGCTGAGGACCGAGAACCTCCTGGCAGTAGCTTACAGGGCTTTGCCTCCAGGGGCCCTGGACACCTTTACTCCTTTCATGCTATCTGAGGACCGACGATGACGGTCCGATCGGTTACGCCGGTGCTCCGCGGCGAGCCGCGGACGAGCGGTCGCCAACATGAGTGATTCGAAGGATAATTCAGACCTCTTGGCAGGAGGTCATACGGGATCCGCAGGCGGACTCAACGCCACCCCGGAGGAGCCTAGCCGCGGCGCCGAACATAATGCCGAAAGCAGCCAGGGTCTGAGTGCCGCAAGGGACATGAGCTTGTGGGCCTGGCTCTATTCGCCGGGCCTTACTCTCTGGTTGCTGGGGCTGATGATAGTCGCGATGGCGCTGGGCACTATTGTGCCCCAGGGCGCCTCGGTCGGGGCCTACGAGCGCGCCTTTGGCGTTGCGCTCGGTCGGCTGGTAGCGAAGTCGTCGCTCACCCACGTCTTCACTGCATGGTGGTTCTCGCTGCTCTTTGTGCTGCTGGCGGTGAACCTCACCGCTTGCGTGGTGCGACGGGTGAGGATTGTGGCGCGCGCGCAAGACGCTGCGGCATCGCCCTTGACCTCCGCCCAGGTGCGAGGCCGGTGCGCCACCGCCGCGTGGAGCATTAAACTCGCGCCCGCTGCCGCCTATGATCAACTGGCCCGGGTGCTGCGCACCCGGGGTTATCACCTGATCCCGGCCCCGGCGGGAGCTAAGGACGAAATGGCCCTGCGCGCCCGGCGCGGCGCGATACGCTCGTGGGGACCGATCATCGTGCACGCGGGGCTGGTGGTGGTGGCGCTGGGGGCGGCCTGCGGGCGCTTGCCGTCGCTTGCGTTTCACAGGACGGCGGTGATCGCTTCGGGCGATACCTACCGGGTGGCGATGGGTGAGAAATCGTTTGGCATACGCCTGCTCGATGCCGGCATCGAAAGAACGCCCGGCGGCGGGCCGTCGCAGTATTGGGCGAGAACGCAAATCGTTGAACACGGCAAGGTCATCAGCAGCGTCACCATAACCCCGAACCACCCGCTGCGCTACCACGGCGCCAACGTGGTGCTGGATAGCCTGTTCGACGCTCCCGGCTACGCGGTGGAGGTCAAGAAGGGCAAGTCCGTCGGCTGCGTGCCTGTGGTCATGGATAGCAGCGGACGCGTGGATATGATGAGCAGTGTGACCTCGCTCAAGGATCCGCCGTGGCTGGTTTGGGTTCGCGGTTTCAGGGCGGCGCCCGCCGGCGAGCCTGGGGCCGAGGGCGGACCGGCCGCGCTCGTGCGGCTGGATGAATCGGGCGCTGTGACCGCCAACCGGCGCGAGATTGGTTGGGTCGGCGCCGGCGGGCTTGACTACCATGGGGTGCATTTCGAGCTGGTCTGTGCCCACGGCAGCAAAGGCGTTCGACTGGGGGTGCACCGGGATCCCGGCGTCCCTGTGGTTTGGAGCGGCTTTGGCCTTATCGTCCTCGGGTGTTTGCTCGCACTCTTCGTCACGCGCCGGGAAATCGCGGCAACGCTGGCGCCCAACGGCGGCGCAGGCACCGCGGTAGTGATCGGGGCGAGCGCCTTTGGCCTGGGTCCCGGAGCTGAGAGCGTGCTGGATTCACTGGGCGCGGACCTCGAGGCCCGGGAGCAGGCGGACCGCGAATGACGAGAACCAACAGAATCGCCCTCTGTGCGATGGCGCCTCATTGGCATTGAGATGGAAGCAGCGTGCATCAAACTGAGCTTTGGCCTGTACCTCGGCGCCGCGCTGGTCTACGTGCTCTACGCGGCCTCTCGGTGGGAGCGCCTGGGCCAGTTCGCCACCGCCGTCGCGTGGCTGGGTTTGGGCGCGAACACCGCGGCGCTCGTCGCACGCGGGATCGCGGCCGGTCGCGTCCCTTATGTGACCATGTACGAGTACTTGATGGCCTTCGCCTGG
>Ga0315296_10000087_pt1 | contig 94866 bp, 78 predicted proteins | sample YL17G14_18_MG_FD_203921 | JGI IMG/M metagenome (GOLD analysis project Ga0315296, IMG submission 203921) | Sediment microbial communities from Yellowstone Lake, YNP, Wyoming, USA - YL17G14_18 | ecosystem: Environmental > Aquatic > Freshwater > Lake > Sediment | place: USA: Wyoming | collected... | reverse complement strand
TGTGATGGACATCCATACCGCTACACGCTACACTTGAATATATGTTTTTCATAGCTGTCTCCTTTTTTGTCCTCAATCATACCAGAGTACACGATTGGAGACAGCCTTTCATGGAATTACGAAACTTTCTTGTAGGGTGGGGCAAGCCCCACCATTCTTCTAAAAAAACGACCGCAGATACTCAATGCTCTTGCGGGCGATAGTTTCGGGATTCGGGTCGTATTTGAAGACCTCAACGCTGAGCCACTTGTCCCACCCGACGTCCTTTATGGCCTCTGCAATAGGCGCGTAGTCAACATCTCCCATTCCGGGCCCGTAAAGGTTGGGGTCGTTAACATGAAAATGACCGATGTCTTCGGCCCTCACCGAACGGATAATATCAGGTACCGGCGTCGGCTCCGAGCACATTGCCTTGACATCGAGATGAATCTTCAGGTTCGGATGATTGATTTGGCGAACCATCTGCATCCCTTCGGCGACCGTGTTGATAAAATCGGTCTCCACGGGCGATAACGGCTCAAGACAGATGGTCAGCCCCAGCTCGCCAGCCTTATCCAGAACAGAGCTGAGCAATTCCACAGCTCTTTTCCAGGCGCCTTCTTTGGTCTGCCCTTTAAGAATACTTCGCTGCTTCGGCGAGCCGAGCACTAACACCTTGCCGCCCAGGTCGCTGCATAAATCAAGAAGGCAGGACAAGTAATCCCTTGTCCTGCCCCAGATTTTATCATCAGTAGTGGTTATATGCAGACCGGCGGGCCCGGCGAAAAGCCAGTGCAGCCCAACGGTTTCAAGACCGTTGTCGGAGATAACCTGCCGAACCTCTTTCCGCTGCTCTGCGCTAATATCCTCAGCAGAGGCCGACAGGGTAAAGGGCGCTATCTCAATCCCGTCGTACCCTAATCGGCTCGCGGTCGAGCAGACCTCAGCCATCGGCCGGGCCTCGAACATCTCATTGCAAAGGGCGAACTTCATTAAACCTTATCCGGTACAACAAAAGGCTCGCGGTAGTTCCGCTTGAGGTACATATTTGCCATATCGCTGTATTCGCCGACGAATTTCTCCTTCTCCGGATCCATCGTCAGCATCGGACCCATCGTGATTGGCTCTTTCTCCAGGTCCACCTCATTGACCGTGAGATGCTCGAGCATCCTCTCGAACGAATCCATGACGTGCTCATTGTCGATGCTGTCCCTGGCCTCGCTTACCGACATCTTCTTGCCCAGCCGGTAAGAGATGTTGCCCATGTGGCATAGTGCGCTGGAGAGGTGGCCCTTCTCGATGTCCGCGTTGAGGTCGCCGACCTTTCTGCTGCGTACGGCGTCGATGAAATTCTGGTGGTGGCTGCCGCCGCCGCCACCGGAGATTTGTTTGTCGGTTCGCTTGTCGTTATTATCCCAGACCCAGCCGCCCCCGTCGCCCCCGGCCCAATAGCCGTTCTCGCATTGCACGATAACGCCGATGTTTGTACCGGTGCGGCGCCAAACGTCCATCGACTTGTCGCCTTTCTTTCGCGCCAGGCCGCGAACCTCAAATATCAGCGGGGTGGGCTTGTAGTCGAGGAACACGATTTGGGTATTGGCTGTTTCGCCGGCATCGTTGACTCTGAATCTGCCGCCGAAGCTCATCACGCGCGGCGCCAGCTTCGGGTCGCCCAGCGCCCAGCGGCCGAGGTCCATCTCGTGGATTCCCTGATTGCCGAGGTCGCCGTTGCCTGTGTTCCAGACCCAGTGCCATTTGTAGTGCAGGTCTTTTCGTCGCAGCGGCTCCATATCGGCCGGTCCGCACCACAGATTGTAGTCCACACTCTCCGGTACCGGATTCGGGCCGTTCGTCCCGTCCACAATCCCGTTTGTGCCTTCGAAGCGGGCCTTGTAGCATAGAGAGCGAACCCATTTAATGGGGCCGAGGTTGCCCTGGCGAATCCATTCAAAGGCGTTCTGGTGGGCCTCGGAAGAGCGTTTTTGTGTTCCGGTCTGCACAATGCGGTTGTACTTTCGGGCGGCCTCGACCGCCTTACGGCCCTCCCAGATGTTGTGCGAGACGGGCTTCTCGATATAGACGTCCTTGCCCGCCTGGCACGCCCATATCGTTACAAGCGAATGCCAGTGGTTGGGCGTCGCGGAGGTAATAGCGTCAATGCTCTTGTCCTCCAGCAGCTCACGAACGTCAATATACGTCTTGACCTTTTGTCCGTATTTTTTCTCGAAATCGCGTGCTCTGCTTTCTACGTGCTCTCTGTCCGCATCACAAAGCGCCACTACGCGCACGCCCTCCTTTTCGTTGAAATACCCGATATGACCGCCGCCCTGGTCTCCGGTGCCGACGACCGCAAACCGCAGGTCGTCATTTGCACCACGGACGCGCGAATTCGGAGCGGCCAATGCCAGGCCTGCTCCGATAGCCATCGTACTTTTCATAAAATCTCTACGAGTTAATTTGCTCATAATGCTTCTCCTAATATTTTTTATAAGGGTTTTCTGTACGGTATATTTTGCTTATTTTCCTGTCGCGTATTCGCGGTAATGCTCAGCCACCTTGGCCTGGTTCGTATCGCCTTTATGGAAATAAAACCGATACTTGAAGGTCAAGCTTTCACCTGCCGGTATCGTAATATCTCCTGTTCCCTTCGGTTTTCCCTCAAAGTCATGCACTCCGAACGGATTGGCTGCAAACAGTCCGTAATCACGAACGTGCCACCACGTCGGATGTTTCGGATTCTGCGGATGGTCGAAAATGGCAACGCCTACGATTTGGTTTTCAACCGGCCCGTAATAATCGCACCACTGCGCACGCTTGCCCCAGGTCTGTCCATCGCGCTGACCTTCGCTGTTAAGAATATGTCCCTTTCCGACTTTGCCTTTGAGTTGCATCGTCGGCGCTAAACGAATGGCCATCGAGCCTTCCTTGGTATCACCAATAACCACTTTGCCTTCTGAGGCGTGGATGGTTATCTCAAAGTCCATTATTTGACCGTCCGGTCGGTTGTGGAATCTATGTGTTCGGGTATCTGTGCAGATAACCTTGCCGTCGCGAGCCACGTACTTGTTTTGCGACTGAATAATACCGGCGTCCGGACCGGAAGCGACCTTGAGGAATTTATCATGAACAATCTTTCCGCTTTTTTCGCCCTCGCCCCAGAAATCCTGTCCGTTTATGTCTCCGTGCGTAAACCACAGGCTGCGATGATGCACATGGTCTTTCTCTTCGTCCTTGCCTTCCTTCATCGGCCAGTGGCGAATTATCGGCACACCTGTCGGCCCGATTACGGGATAAAAATAAGGGCGCGGCACATCCTTAAAACAGTACTCCGTGAAAAGCTCGCCGTTGATTTCAACTCGTAACGTCTTTTCTTGTTCGGTAATCTTAACGCCGGGAGCACTTCTTTGCCCTGTTCCGGAACTCTGTGCTTTCGCTACCATATCCTCCCAGACGTGGCGCTGCTCGGCCAGCGCTTTGACACGGTCATCGGGATTAGTTCGGGCCTCGAGGAGTATCCAGCCGGCGTAGTCCATCGCCACAAACAGGTTCATCAGCTCCTGGTAGGGGTAGTCGCCGATGTTCAGCTCGCGGACGTGGACGATATCACTGAACTTGTCCTTGACCAGGTTGAAGTTGTACTCCAGCCCCTCTCCTTCAAAGTCCTGGGAATTACAATTCCAGCAGACACCGACGTTGGGATGGTTGGCCACGTCCATAATCGCCTTTATGATAGGTAAAGGCGAGCATGAGCCGTGAACCTCAAGCCGGATTGCCTGGCCGTAGTCGGCACCGAATCGACCAAGCTCATTCAGTGATTTACCTATCTGCTCTACCGTCTTCTCAGGCGAGACGCCCTTTGGCAGGTCATTTGGTTTGACCTTCACGCCGGAGCCGCCCACGTCGTTGGACAGCTTGATATACTGCTTTGCCCCCTCGATATCACTGCGAAGCTTCGCCGGGTCGGTATGGTGGAAAGCGAAGTTGGTACCGAGACCAACGAGTGTTACCGGGCTGTCAGCGAAGCGTTTCTTCACCTGGCTGCGTTGTTCGGCGCTGAGATTCGATTCGACCTTATGGGCGTGCTCGGTCCGCAGCTCGACACCGAGCACTCCGGTCTTTTCGCAGCTGGCTATTAGCGTCGGCAGGTCCCAGTCCCTGCCCCAGAGATAGGTAACCAGCCCGAACTTCATTTTGGAGGCGGGCCCGGCCGGACTCGCCGCCAACACTTTACCCAACGGCCCGGCTGCCGCCAACGAGGCGCCAAAATACATTCCGCCTATGGCGGATTTAAGAAAATCACGGCGTGTCTTAATGAATGTGTTCATAGCTCTCTCTTTCTTTGTTTCCTGAACTGACGAAGCGATTCTGCTTTTTGTCATTTTCTTAAGAGCATTCGCATCAGTATCTTAGCCCATCCTCACTAATGACTAAAACACCACTTTTATCAATTGAGCCTTTTGCTGTCAAGCGGTTTTTGAAAAAATCAGGCATGTTCCGTAGCTGCCATCGATTTCTGACCGTCAAACCGCGGCTCGATATTTTCTAACGTTTGATTTCAATCAGCTTTTCTGCGACTTTTAGGCTGGCATCCTTCTTTGCAATTGCTTCGCAGCTCCTTTTCATTTCTTGACGTTTCTTTTTATTTTTCATCAGCTCTTCCAGATCTTCCCACAGCCATTCCGCCCTGTCTTTATCATTCGGCAGGTCATCCACTATAATCGCCGCACCGGCCTCAACCAGCTTGCCCGCATTCAGATACTGATGCCTGTCCCTGTGATATGGATAAGGCATACAGATACTTGGCGTCCCGGACGCTGCGAATTCAGCTATGCTTACCGCACCACTTCTGCCGATGACCAAATCCGCAGCAGCCAGGAGGTTCGGCATATCATCAAAATATCCTAAAACCTTATGCCCGATTTTGGCATTGCCATATTCGCTTTTAACTTTTTCGTAATTACGGACCCCCGCAAGATGAACTATCTGCCAGTTTTTTGCAAAAGTGTCCAACTTTCTTAACAGTGAGCACACGGCTGTGTTAATGTTCTCCGAGCCGCTTGATGCACCGGTTATAAGCAAAGTTTTTTTATCTCTGTCAAGGCATAATTGCTCAATCGCTTTATTTGGCTGCGGATTTGCAAAACCGCTTCGCAACGGACAGCCGACAACATTGACTTTAGCGATATTGTTCGCAAAATACTGCGCTGTATCTTCGAACTGCACGAAAATCTCATCCGCCCAGCGCGCTATTATCTTATTTGCGCGCCCGGGCAAAATATCCACATTCAAAAGCCCGATAGAGACTTTACGTTTATGCGCAGCCAGGCAGACCGGCCCAGACACAAATCCGCCGGCCCCTATCACGACCGCGTCTTTACTTTTAGCGATTACTTCTTTTGCAATGTTGTAGCTGGCTAAAAATGAGCTGCAAAAGTCGATGAATTTGCCCGGCCGAATGGAAAAACCTTTGGCAGGAAGCCGGGTATAGTCGAAACCGGTTTTACCGAGGATTTGTTCATCAATATCGCGGGTGCTGCAGAAAAAATGTATTTTCGCTGTCGGCCGGATTTTGACGAGCTGCTCTGCCACGGCGACAGCCGGGTATATGTGTCCCCCTGTCCCCCCGCCGGCAAAGAAAAAACATTTATCTCCCATAATTTGAGCCTCCCTGCGTAGTAGTCTGTCAAACTTGAATCTGCCTGTTGCGTTGTGTCCGCGACACGGCGGGCAAGCTGTCTTCCCACTCTTCCAAGATGCCAAATCAATTTTGACAGACTAATAGTTTTACATGGAAAGTCTGCGCGAAGACGGCGTACAATGCAAGTGTTTTTTGCCATTCCTGCAAAGTGTATTCTCGACTCCAATCGGGGACCTTGGAGGATAATCAATAAAAGAGGGGCCTATACCGAATTAATCAGTACAGGCCCTGAATTGATGTAAATCCGTTGCCCTATTGCCTGTCGCCGTGAGTTCCACACCAGTTAGGGGTAAACCCCGCCCCTGCGGCAGGGGCGCGGGTAAGCTTAATCTCAATTGGTGCATGAGTCGGCGACGTCGTTTAGTCAATCTTAGAAATCAAGATAGCATCCATCAACGCAGCGTCCTCCCTGTAGGCGACCTCCAGCGTATATGTCCCGGGAGCCATAGTGAAGAGCACCGTTTCGCCGTCATCTTCGGCGCTGAAGACATCGTGCCAATACCAGACGTCCGAGTCCGGAGGGTCGCTCCACCTTATCCAGCCGCTACTGTGGTTAACCGTCTGGGTTGCAGCGCCCTGGATGCGGAACCAGAAGGAGTCGCCGGCAGGAATAATTATGCGACAGCTCATCTTATAGGTTCCACCCTCTACGGTAAATGTGTAGGTCGCAGTACCGTCGGGGGCCGGCGGATTACTGCTGCTGTTACCGACATCGTCAGTTGTGCCGATATACTTGCCGCCGGAGGCACGGGCCACATCCGTATAGACCAGCAAGGGTGCGGTTATCGTATTAGCCGCCTCTGCCTCGAACCATATTTCTTCCGAAGAAACCACAACCTCCGGGGCCGTCCTATACAGCCGAATGTCATCAAAATAGACCACACCTGAACCGCCGGTTGTGGGATTCGTATCGTTGCCAAAGCCGATGGTAAAACTCGTAACATTCTGCAGGTTCACGCCAAACGATGCCAGGTTGATGCTCCACTGCTTCCATTGCGGTCGCGTTATGTCAGCCGCATCGCCGTTATATATAATCTTCGAGCCGTTAAGCTTCACGTACATCTGCTCGGGGGCATTAGCCGCATCGCCATGGAACCACAGCACCAATTCCGTAACGCCTTCCTCCGTCCAGTTACGCATGGTGTCCAATGTCAGCTCTACCTCTGAATACTTGGACTTGCCCTGCAGGTTATTGTTGTAGAAGTACGGCATTGCCTGCCTGCCTCCATAAACGATGGTTTCCTCAGTGTAAGAACCCGTGGTTTCGTCGCCGACCATCGAGCCGGTTCCGTTACCGGCATAGGGCGGTTTAGTAGGATGCGAGGCATAACCAAATCCGTCTTTCCATGCCCACCATATCTCATAGTTGCCGATGTCGTAGTCTTCAAAATCGTCCACGACAAGGAAATCACCTGTCGTAAAGTTCCAGAGGTTGCCTGTCCACGGACTGCCGGGGGTAACGTTATTGACCTCGTCTATACGCCAATAGTAGGTAGTGTACCAGGCGAGTTTTGCAGGCTCATAGCTTTCGGAGCCAAGGTTTTTAGCCCCTTTGTACTCAGGTGAGCTTGTGTTGGCGTTCTTTACGGCTTCTTCGTCAGTGCCGAAATAGACATCGTGTGAAGCGGCATAATCTCCAGGCCTCCATTTAAGAATAGGCATCATTTTAACATCTGGAGTTCCAGAAGGTGGATTCGGGCTGCCGGCCCTTACAGGCGGCGACAATGCAGCCTGCGGAATGAGCTGCTTCGGCATGGATGGACTTGACCACCGCAGCTCTGCCACTGCGTCACCGTCGTTCTCATAAAATTCCATTACAACGCCGTACACCCGCCCGGCGATGAGGTCAATTGTTCCATAGTTCTCGGTGGCCGAATGGTCGGTCCAGTTGTCAACGAGCTGTTGACCATCCACCCAAAGTCGCACGCCGTCGTCGCTGTTGGTGTAGAAGGTGTAGGTCTCATTAAACTGTGCCTCTACTTCACCGGTCCATCTGACCGAGAAGTTATCAGCCCCAATCGCTGCATTGGGTGCGCCGCTGCCCCAGTTAAAGTCGATTCGAGGGTCTATTCGCGTCATCACATGATTCATTAAGTCCATACCTTTGTAGTAATCAGCTCGCATACCTCCGCCGGCCTTTGCGGTCTTAAAGCTCCAGACATCGCCTTTGTACGTTTTGATGCCGTCGAACTCATCAACCCGCCAATAATAAGTCTTCTCTAATTCAAGGGTGGGGGGAGTATAAGATGTAGTTCCAATGGGCTTACCCACAGTGGCATTGTTCACATCGTCAAAATTATCCCCGAAATACACATAGTGTAATTTCGCACCGAAACCAGGGGCCCAGCTAAGGTTTGTTTTGGGGTCAACGAACGCCCCGCCATCAGCCGGGACAGGTTCGTATGCAATCTTGGTGGGAATTGTAAAATTCCAGACAAGGCCTTTGTGTATTGTAGTACCGTCAGCCTCAATTTCATCGACCCGCCAGTAGTAGGTTTTACCGGGAATAAGACCGTCCGGATAAGCAAATCCCGGAAAACCGACAACAAGAAACGTCGATGGCTGGTTGCCCTGAAACGCATCGGCGGTGCCGTCGTTCACATCGGCAAAATTGTCGCTGAAGTACATATCGTGCGAGGCCGCAGTCGCTCCCGCTGACCAGCTAAGACTGGCCCAGGTATCCAGATATATCTCGCCTTCAGCCGGGGAGGGATTATACGCCTTCACGATGGGGCCACGCTGGCTTTCTGGAGGGCCGTTGCCTGTCGGGGTATAATCGGGGTTAGTAGTCAGGACGATCTTGTCGACAATAAGTCCGTCCTCACGCACCCAGATGTTCAGGACGTGCAGGCCGGTCGTAGTTACCTCGAACTGCGCCCGCCCCGTCTCTGGATACCTGTCGTTGGACCAAGTGTTGCCCCCGCCGGACCAATTGCTAGAAAGGGGTGTTTCCTCGCCGTCCAGACCGGCGTGGCAGGAATCATCGCTGCCGCTGGCAGCCCAGGCCAGGATCCACACATAGTGCGTGCCGGTCTTGACAAAGTTAATCTCATATTCCAACCGCGGACTCGTGGCGGCATAGCCGGGGTCGTAAAAGGAGGGACCCAAGACCTGCATGCCGGCGGTGCCGGTAAAGCCATCCGTTGGCCCGACCTCTACCCATTCAGCGCCACTTAGAGGAACATTTTCATCAAAGTGCTCAGCTTCCACCGACACAATGCCGTCCGAACCAGGGTCCTGATGGAGTGGGTCTGCGTTTGCCACGCCGTCAACCAGACCTGCCGCCAGAACAAAAAAAACAAGATAGGTCAATTTTTTACACATAATAATCCTCCTTTAAAAATAAATGTAAGTTGTTAATTGAAATGTAAAAATATCTTCACCGCAAAGTACAAAGTCTCCGTTCCGACTCTGCGCTTCGCATAATGCTCAATAACTCCTCCTCTGCTTAAAAAGGCACAAAAACCCACACCTCAGAGCGCCGGAATCAGCAAATACCTGCCCATTCGGCCCTTCGGCTGCCTTCAGGACGGGCTATACGTTGTTCGAGCCTCACTAATTTTATTTATACCAGATTAGCCGCTTTCTCGTCAAGGATAATCTCTATATATGAGTATGCACAAATCGGCTGATTTGGAATAAATTCTTGACAAAGGGGCGGGTAATACGTAAAGTAACACTCTCGTTTACCCCGAGGCAGTGATTGGCGGGGGATTAAACCGGCAAAAAATAGCGTTTTTAGTGTCGAAAATAAGGAGAAGTATAAATGGCAACAAAGGTGGCAATTAACGGGTTCGGCCGAATCGGCAGAGCCGTGGCAAGAATTATTATAGAAAGAGGCGGCGATTTGGACCTGGTCGCTATCAATGACCTTACGGACGCCAAGAGCCTTGCGCATCTGTTCAAATACGATACGGTGATGGGCAAATGGGGCGGGACAGTCGAGGCGAAAAAAGATGAACTGGTCATCAACGGCAAAGCCATCAAGGTTTTAGCTGTCAAGAATCCTGTGGAGCTGCCCTGGAAGGATATGGACGTTAAAGTTGTCCTGGAATCGACGGGTATCTTTCGCAAAGCCGAATCACCGAAGGGCGGTTACGCCGACCATCTCAAGGCCGGCGCCGGCAAGGTCATGCTGAGTGTACCGGCAAAAGATGATATTGAGGCGACGATAGTCATGGGAGTTAATGACAAGAAGCTGACCAGGAAGGTCAAATGTGTCTCGAATGCGAGCTGTACGACCAACTGCCTTGCACCTCTGGCCAAAGTCCTTAATGATACTTTCGGTATCGAGCAGGGATTTATGACTACGATTCACGCTTATACCAACGACCAGCGAGTTGCTGATATGATACATAGTGACCTTCGTCGTGCGCGTGCTGCGGCGGTGAACATTATCCCCACGACTACCGGTGCGGCAAAAGCTATCGGCCAAGTCATTCCCGAGCTTGACGGCAAACTCGACGGCTTCGCGCTTCGTGTCCCTGTTCCGGTCGGCAGTATCGTTGACCTTGTGGTTAATGTCAAAAAGGACGTTACGGTCGATAGTATAAATGCGGCAATGAAAAAGGCAGCCGAAGGGCCGATGAAGGGTATTCTGGTCTATTGCGATGAGCCTATCGTCAGCAGCGACGTCATAAAGAATCCCGCTTCAAGCATTTTTGACTCCCTGTGCACAATGGTCATCGGCAGGACCGTTAAGGTGGTTAGCTGGTACGACAATGAGTGGGGCTACTCGAACCGCAGCGTCGATATTATGGAAAGAATGGCGAAGATGTAGTTAGAATATCGAATACCGAACGGGGAGCCACCAATTACGAATTTTCAGCTCCATGTAAAACGCGGGGCTAAATATGAATTCCCGCTTGCGGGAACGACATAAATATTTGGAATGACATAAAATTCGGGTAAAAGAAATGGCTAAAAAGACTGTTGCTGATATCGATGTAAAGGGTAAGAAGGTCCTTATGCGGTGCGATTTTAACGTGCCGCTGGATGAGGGCTGCAATATTACCAGCGACGACCGAATCGTTAAGGCACTGCCTACAATAAAGAAAATATTAGACGGTGGCGGTGCGCTGATTCTTATGAGCCACCTCGGCAGGCCTAAGGGACAAAGAGACCAGAAGCTGTCTCTGGCGCCTGCGGCCAAAAGACTCTCGGAGCTTTTGATGCAAAAGGTTATCTTTGCCAAGGATTGTATCGGCCCCGAGACAAAGGCAAAGGCCCAGGCGCTGGCGAGCGGCGATTGTATGCTGCTTGAGAACCTTCGTTTTCACAAGGAAGAAACGATAAAAGACAAGGCGGCTAAGGAAGATGCGCAGCTGCGGCAGGCCAAAGACAATTTTGCACAGCAGCTTGCCGATTTGGCGGATATTTACGTTGATGATGCCTTCGGCACAGCGCATAGAGACAACGCTTCAATGTACACGGTGCCGGGCCTGATGGAAGGCAAACCGCGGGTCGTTGGTTTCCTCATTGAAAAGGAGCTGAAGTTCTTGGGCGAAATCCTTAGTAGTCCGGAAAGGCCGTTCGTTGCGATATTAGGCGGAGTAAAGGTATCAGACAAGATAGGTGTGATTGAGAATCTGATAGACAGAGTGGACCGCATCATTATTGGCGGGGCTATGGCATATACGTTTCTCAAGGGCAGAGGTAAGAGCATTGGCCAAAGCCTGTGCGAGGACGATTTCATTGACGAAGGCCAAAAACTGTTAGAACGGGCGGCTGATGTGGGCTGTGAGGTAATCTTGCCTGTGGACCACCATGTAGTCCGCAAGCTGAAGCCGGGCGCACCGCACCGCACCGCCGTGGGTGACATTGACCCCGGTTATCAGGCCGTCGATATCGGGCCGATTGCGGCCCAGACGTTTGCACAGAAGATTGCCGATGCCAAGACCATTTTTTGGAATGGGCCAATGGGTGTCTTTGAAATACCTCCTTTCGATGAAGGAACGAAAGCCGTTGCTTTGGCTGTTGCCGAGGCCACGGACAAAGGGGCACACAGCATAATCGGCGGCGGCGACAGTGCGAGCGCAATAGAGAAGCTCGGTCTGGAAGATAAAATAAGCCATATTTCCACCGGCGGAGGCGCTTCACTTGAATTTCTGGAAGGTAAACAATTCAAGTGCCTTGAAATCCTCGATGAGAAGAGCATCGGCTGACGCGGAATTGGACACGGACGAGCGCAGACGATATAATTAATGCTATGGCGGCAGTAATACCTATAAACCCGATGATTTTCAGGACAGAAAAAATTGAAAGATAACAAAGGTTTACTGAATAAGAAAAGGTTTGAAAAGGCGGAGCAACAGAAGAAGCAGTGGCTTAAGAATCTGTCCTGGAAGAAGGCGCTGCAACTTGAGGAAAATCTGATTTCATCAGAACTAATCTGGGAATGGCGCGGCAATTTCTCCAAAGATAATCCTGTTTGCTTAAAAAACAGCCTGGACAAAAAACATGAAAGTTCTCTTAGAACACGTCTATAAAAAGGTTGTAACCTTTCTAAACAGGAGCAAATACAAATATCTGGTAATCGGGGGTATTGCTGCCGGAACCTTAGGTGAGCCGAGGATTACGGGGGATGTAGATGTAGATATAATGCTTGAGCAGGAGGATGTTCCTGATTTTTTAGAAAGGGCGAAAAAAGCCGGATTTGAGGTCAGCCCCAAAAAGTGCCTCAGGAGCGCGGAGCAAACAGGGACCTTTCAGATAAACTATGGAGATTTTCATATTGACTTCATTATTGCCTCAACCGATTTGGAAAGACAGGCATTTAACAGAAGAAAGACAATAAAGTTGTATGGCATAAAAGCGTTTTTTCCTACTCCAGAGGATTTAATTATATTTAAGATTATCCCCGGGCGCAAACAGGATTTATTGGACGCCGAGAGAGTTGTCCTGCGGCATGAAGGCAAGCTCGACACAGAATATCTTAGAACCTGGGCCCGGAAGCTGTCAGACCAGGCCGGGGATATGAGAATATGGAATGAGCTGGACAGGTTGCTGAACGGTTAATACAGGGTTTTATCTTTACCGCAAGCTCAAGGTCAATACGCCAACAATAGTGATTCCTTGCGGTTAATAATAATCGATAGCAGATAGTTGATAGCAATGAAGCTGCCCAAAGCAGGGACAATTGAGATTGTGCCGTCGATACTGAGCGCCGACTTTGCCCGGCTGGCTGAGGAGATAGCAATAGTTGAGTCGGCCGGTGTGCGTATGGTGCATCTTGATGTTATGGACGGCCACTTCGTTCCGAATATTACTATTGGGCCGCCGGTGATTGCCAAGCTTCGCAAATACAGCAGCCTTGTTTTCGATGCTCATTTGATGATAGCTGAGCCTGACGAATATGCCGAGCGTTTTGTCGAGGCCGGCGCCGACCATATAACATTTCATATCGAAGTAGCCGATGAGCCCCAGAGACTTATCGACAAATTACACAAGCTGGGATGCAGTGCCGGGATATGTCTGAATCCAGAGACTCCGGTTGAGGCAATAGAAGGTGTTGCGCCGCTTTGCGATATGGTTCTGGTAATGACGGTGCGGCCGGGTTTTGGAGGACAGGAGTTTATGCCGGAGGCGGCGAAAAAAATCGCTAAGGTCAGAGAAATTGTCGGCTCCGATATACGCATTGAAGTCGATGGCGGGATAGACCCTCAGACCACGCCAATAGTGGTTTCCTATGGTGCTGATACCCTTGTTGCGGGCAACGCAATATTTGCAAAATCCGACCGTATTGCCGCGATAAACGCCATTCGAGAGGCAGCCGAGTCCCGTCCCGTCTTCGACGGGCGGGGCGAGTAATTTTTTATAGCCATTTCTATTCCTTTTTGGTAAAATCTCCAGATTGTTTTTTTGTACTGATGAGGGAAACCCCTGTGTGAAACGCGGGGCTAAATACAGGTTGCTATGGGAAAAGAAGTGAAATCAAAGTGGAATGGTTTCTCGTTGAAGCCGCGTAAAGAGATGCCTGAAGGGCTGTGGGTGCGATGTCCGGGCTGTGAGCACATGCTCTATAAAAGCGCCGTTGAAAAGAACCTCAATGTCTGTCCGGAATGCAATCATCACTTTCGCATCGGGGCAGCGGCTCGAATTAAGTATCTGGTCGATGAGGATTCTTTTCAGGAGGCTCTTAGCGATTTGACGACCGATGACCCATTGGGTTTTAAGTTCAGGGGAACCACTTATAAACAGCGAATCAAAGACGATGCGAAAAAATCCGGCGCAAAAGAAGCTATGCTAATCGGCAAGGCGTTTATTAAAGGCAGAGGCGTTATCTTAGCGGCGATGGAGCCGAATTTCCTGATGGGCTCTATGGGTTTTGTAGTAGGTGAAAAACTCTGTGCGGCGGTTGATATGGCGATGAACGAGAAACTGCCTCTGGTAGCGGTTTGCTGCTCCGGCGGGGCAAGAATGCACGAGGGCGTAGTGTCATTAGGGCAGATGGCCAAGACTTCTGCCGCGTTAGCGAAACTCGACGAGTTCGGCGGACTTTATATCTGTGTTTTGACCGACCCGACGACCGGCGGAGTTACGGCGAGCTTTGCAATGCTGGGTGATTGTTTAATAGCGGAGCCGGGGGCGCTTATCGGTTTTGCCGGACCCCGAACGATTGCTGAAACAATAAATGTGGAGCTGCCGGAAGGATTTCAGACGTCCGAGTTTATGTTGGAGCATGGCTTTGTAGATATGATTGTGCACCGAAAGGACCTTCGCAGCGAAATTGCACGTCTCATAGACTACTGCCAAAAATAATTTTTCATACTTTCGAATCCGTTTTCGTGAGAATTCACATGTTCAAAAGTACCTTGCAAAAATGTTTATTAGCGCTGCTGACGCTGATTTTATTAGTATGCACTACCATCAAAACTCAATCCGGTTACTGCTCGAATGGACAAAATTCAGGGCAGATACAAAAACCGACGTTCCTTATACCGGCCATAGCAAGGCAGAATAAACCCGTAGCACTGATAGTTGTGCAGGAAGATGATGAATCCAGCCCGTCGGAGACGGGAGGGAATGAATGGTTAGTAGCGGCGGCGGCTCCGGCATCTGCAAAGATACGCCAGATAAATAAAACGCCGATTCTGTTGAAATTGGCGTCCGAAAAGAATCCAAGACAGACAAAATTGCTTGAGCAATTGGCTCGTGTGTCGGGCTTCTGCAATATACTGTCATCGGATAGTACTTTAAACGTTGGCCAAACCCAGGAAAGTCTGTTGACATATAATATTCAGACAAAATCCGAATCTGCTGAAACGAGCTTACTTCTTGCCGGTCATTACTGGCAGCAAGCTGATTCTGTGGTGATTGCTTCCAGATACGACCCTGAAGCGGTTATCCTTGGTTCCGCCCTGGCTTCACATTTGTATGCTCCGCTCATCGTGATAAGCCCAGGAGAGCAGCTAAGTGCTCTTTCAGAAAAGCTGAGCTCTCTGGGTGTCGGCGACATCATATATGTGACCTCGAAGACCAGTTTGGATGATTCCGGGATTTGTTTTCCTGCGCAGAAAACGGAGATTATCGACGTCGAAGAGGCCCAAAGGCGATTAATTGAAACACTTGGTGCCCCGAGTATACAAAACATTGTTCTCTTTCGTGTTCCGGATGAGTCCTCTGACGAAGAGTCCGTATCCTGGCTGGCGCCTTACCTTAGCCTCATCCACAGGGCGGCTCTGGTGCCATGTTACTCTTCCGACGCTTTGGCAGCCGAGTCAAAGGTCGAATCTGTGATTCGGAGGTACTCACTCAGGCCTCGGACAGTAACCATATTAGGGGACTATGAAGCCGTTGACCTTATCACAACAACAATCGGAAACGAGCCAAACACTTATGAAATATCGTCAGAACCTTGCTCCCGGCTTTCGCAAGGTCGGGCTGCAGAGGTGGGAGTCGGCCGAATTCCACTGCGACAATTGTGGGCTGCGTCAACATTTATAGCCTATGGCATCGCCAGGGAGCATATTCTCGGTCAGGTGCAGCCAAATGCCCTCATGATAGCCAATCCGAGTCCGGAGTACAGTACGTTACCACTTTGTGAGACCATTAGCCGGGCCACTGCCAAGGAGTTCAAGAACTTCGGAATTCAAATAAAAGAGTTTTATCACACCTCCTGCAATGACAAGCTCATACGGAGTCTTGTTGGGGATTCTCAATTTATAATATACGAAGGCCATTTATCCGACTTTACATTGTTTGAAGATCGCTCAACCTATCAAGACGAAGAGTACGTGTCCACCTATGAATATGGGCACGGTCAATTTGAAGATTTTAGCGATACCACAGATTTCGCAGACAACCATACAAATGATTACGACGACGGGTCTGGTGGCGAGGACAGCTCGAATAGTGCCGACATAGATAAACAAGTACAAAGCGAGTCCGGCATTTCTGACGGAGATTCAACTTTTGAGCCGATTGAGAGGGATGTTGATAGCCAGCAGGACGAAATTTCACAAAGCACAGCTTGTGAGCTGGAGGGAATTCCCCTGATTTTAATTCAAAGCTGTCACTCATTAGACGAGACGATTTTGGACACGTTGACATCCGGTGCCGTAGGTATAGTCGGCAGCAAGACAAATGTTTACAGTGCCTCTGGAAGCGCATTTATCAAGGCGTTTTGTGACGGTCTGTTGTACAGAAACGACACCACAGGAGAGGCCTTGCGTGATGCTAAAAACTATCTATTGTGCGTCGGCGCTCTCAAAAAAGCACGCGGGCATACACAATATGCTAAAGTTGAGAGGGCGGCATATAGTTTCCATCTGTGGGGCGACCCGGAGCTGCGGTTGTTTAACGGCTTACAGAGCAGTCAGAGGTTAAAAGCGGTATCAGGAAAATTTGTTGAGCCGGACAAAATTTCTATTACAATACCAGCGAAGCGTTTAGCAACCTCAAAAACCGAAAAGTATTTCCTCCGAATGTTCCCTGGGAGTGAGGCTGCGGGCATTTTGAAACGGCTGAAAGGCAATGAAATTCGCAGAGTAGCGCCGATATACTTCTTCAGAGTTCCAATGCCAAAGGGCTTTGAGCCCACACAATACGCCGGCCTGAAAAAATCAGATGACACCACCATTAGAGCTACGTTTTTTGTTGATTCTTTTAAACGATTTCTCTACATAGTATATTTTCCTGAAAAAGAGGAAAAAGAGCAGGTTTTTACGCTCCAGTTTTTTTAAGCGAAACATGACGGCTGAAACGCCTTTACAAAAAGTGCCTGGAATGTAAATGATTAACCGTAATCGTGCAGCAATACTGACAGCCGCAATACTTATAGCCTTGGGCGCTATGTGTGTATGGCTGCGGATAAAACATACGTGGATACCAGTTGGGGCTCAGGACAGCAGGGCCTGGCGTTTGACATACGATATAAGCTTTACCTCCACAACAGGGGGGAAAATCCAAATCGCCATTCCGGACAGTACGCCATATAGTCGCCTCTTCCGAGAGACTTTTTCACATCAAGGGATTTGGGTGGATTTGCTGCGGAACAAGAGAACCCAGGGGCGTGAAGCGTCGGTTGTATCGATGGCGGGCAATAAAAAAGGGCGGTTTTTTGCACACTTCGATATACATCTGAAACCCAACCGGCAATCAAAGCTGCCGCCCGTCGAAGAAACAATGCCGGCTAATGACAGGGCTTACTATTTGCGCACCGAAAAAGATTTTCAAATAACCAGTCCGAAGCTTTCAGATATTATGAATCAGCTCACCAATCAGAAAACGACAAAAACTGAACTATTAAATCGTATCTTTGATTACTGCGCAGAAAATATCGTAAAAAAAGAAAAAGGCGCATTTGCAGATGCTACGAGCACCCTGGAGAACGGTATTGGAAATACGCTGGGCCGGGCACGGGCGATGGTAGCCCTGTGCCGGGAATCCAAAATACCCGCACGGGTCGTAGCCGGATTCATTCTTGAAAATACTCAAGAAGCCCAGGTGCACTATTGGGTTGAAGCATTCTCCCAAAAAAAATGGCTGTCTTACGACCCTGAGAACGGTTATTCCGACCAGCTGCCAATTACCTTTCTGCCTGTCAGTCGTGACAGCATCGACATTGTCAGAGGTCCCGACACTCTTATCTATCAATCCAGGTACTCTATAAAGCGGCTGCTTCCTCCTAATTCTTTCGTTTCTTCACAAGACAATCAATTATGGAACATTGTCGATTTGACACGATTACCGCCGAGTATGCAGGAAATAGTATCCCTGATACTTCTTTTGCCAGTAGCGGCACTTATAACAACAATCTTTCGAAATATCATCGGCATACAGACCTTTGGCACCTTCACACCAAGCCTGATTGCGCTGAGCTTCATTCATGCCGACTGGCGCACCGGCACCCTGGTGTTCTTTATTGTCCTGAGTGTCGGCATATCGGCACGATTGCTCCTGAACAGACTGCAGCTTCTCATGGTATCTCGACTTAGCATCATTCTTACCCTGGCGGTGTTGTGCATGGTTTTGGCGGTATCAGTTTTAGACTACCTGAGTTTGACGCCCAGTGCCAGCGCCGTATTGTTGCCGATTGTCATATTGACAATGATGATTGAGCGATTCAACATCATAGCGGAAGAAGATGGTCTGCCGAATGCCTTAAAAATATTTGCTGCCACTATTTTAGTGGCGGTATGTTGCTTTCTGGTGATGAAAGTGGAGCTGATTAGCAGGCTGGTCTTGACATTTCCCGAGGTACAGTTATTTAACGTAGCAATTCTTTTACTGATAGGACGTTATTCAGGGTACCGTCTCAGTGAGATTTGGCGGTTTCGTGATATAACGCAAATACCCTTTAATTGAGAGGTCCGGATGGTTCGCCCAGGTAAATTCCCTTTTTGGTCATGGCCTTCAGAGCTCAGGCAAAATAGAATTATGGGCATAAACTCTCGTAACATCGAGCTTATATTTCCGTCGAATTCCCGTGCCAATTACGCGCTGGTTGACAATAAAGCCCTGACAAAAAAGTTATGTGAATCACGGCATATACCGGCGCCGCAGACCTACGCTTTAATCCGGCGTTTCGGAGATATAAAAAAAAGCATAGACCTTCTATTCAGCCTATCAAGCTTTGTCATCAAACCAACACGTGGGGCAGGAGGTCGAGGTATTATGGTTATAGCCAATCGAAAAGGCAGAGAGTTTAAAAACACCAAAGGAGAGCTGTTCTCTCTGGAACAGATAAGATATCACATCTCGACCATACTATCAGGGCTTTACTCGCTTAGCGGACAGCCTGACCAGGCAATGATAGAAAAACTCATCGAGCCTCACCCTGTGTTTAACGGGCTTGCGGTTGCCGGCACGCCGGACATCCGCATAGTAATCTACGAAACTACACCCATAATGTGTATGCTCCGTCTGCCTACAAAAGCGTCGAAGGGACGGGCCAACCTGCATCAGGGAGCTGCGGGTGTTGGAATAGACCTTGAAACAGGAATAACGTACGGCGGAGTTTGGCGCGACCGTTTGTTTGACGTTCATCCCGATACGGAAACTTCTCTCAGCGGAGTTACGATACCGAAGTGGAGAGATGTGCTGACAATAGCAAAGCAGCTTAGCTGCGCGATTGGTCTGCAATATGTGGGGGTGGATGTCCTTCTGGATGCCGAAGACGGCCCGTTGATACTGGAGGCTAATGCCCGGCCTGGCCTGTCTATTCAAATTGCTAATCGCTGTGGTCTATGGGCAAAACTTAGAGAAACAAATCTCAAATTATGCCTTTCCTGAGCCAGGCAAATAGAGCAGGTTGAGTCTAATTGAGGAAAAAGCGTGAGCGAGAGGATTCTAATGTGTGGTAATGAGGCCCTTGCCGAGGCGGTTGTGGTTTATCCAAGTTTGCTATTCAAGATACAAGAAAGAGACTATTAGATATTCATAATTTAAAGGATTTGCTGCTGGAGGAAAAATGAAATGGTTAAAATCGAAACTCTACCTCCGAAACTGATGAAAAAAGGATTAAGAGAAAGACTGCTTAAAATTTGTGAGGGCAATAACATTAGTTTTGTGGCTATATTCGGCTCGTTTGTCAGAAGAAAAGAAAGCAGAAGAAGTGATATTGATATAGCAATAGAGTTTACAGATAAGAGTCATAAAGACCTTTTCGACTTAATTCATATAGAGGACGAATTAAGAAAGATATTTGGACGAAAAGTTGACCTTGGAATTTTTAGCGCAATAAACCCACGCATAATAGAAGATGTAAAAAAAGAGATGATGGTTATCTATGAAAAAAGATAAGGCGTATCTAAAAGACATACTGGATGCGATTTCTGATATAGATGTCGGCAGAACAAAATGGCTGATAAAAAGTATGGCAAGTCAGCAAGACCTTTTGAACTCATGAATACCCGACCCCGTTAGGTACCTGCTACCTAAGGGGATAAACGAAGTGATTCGGTTATTTAAGTTAGGCGATATTGTAGAAGGGGGCTTAACGTGAATATAAGTATAAAAACACTAATTCAAGATTACGAAAGAGCAGTTTGCAAAATTATTCTTTGTTGTGTAACGGAATTGTCTTTTCCCTTGGGTATCAAAAAGACTATCTCGGTACTAAAAGGCTCAAAATCAACTTTCATAATCAACCATGGGCTACATAATCTTGCGACATATTCAACTTTTCCAACATTCACACGAGAACAACTGAGAACGATCATAGAGGCTCTTATTAAATCCGGACTTCTTGAGATAGAATTTGTATCGAAATATGAAAACATGCCAACGCTCAAAATTACAACAAAAGGTCGGGACTTTATTAATGGTAAGTATGAAACTAAAGTACAGTTCCTTGAGAATTTTGTTGATCGTAGTATTCCAGAATTCGACGATTTTGAAAAAGAATTATTTGATGAACTTAGAAAATTGAGGAGAGAAATTGCACAAGAAAGAGACATTCCAGCATTTATGATTTGCGGAGATATTACTTTGAGAGAATTAACTAAACAAAAACCGACAGATACCATCTCTCTCCTCTCTGTGCATGGCATCGGAGAAAAATTTTCTCAGAATTATGGAGATAAATTCATTGAAGCTATTATGAAGCATATAAATAATACAATGAGGTCTTCAAGATGAATAAGTCATCAAAACTTCAGGTTAAGTATATCTGGTTCACACTTTTGGCGCTCACCAAAATTTTTGCTTTGCAAAAACTTCTTTTATGCTGGGAACGCTAAGTGAAATTGCCTTGTAAGAAAATGGGAGAAATTAATTCAAAATCGAAACAGGAGGAGTGCTTAAATGCTGTGATGACGTCAGTCGATCATACTGCTGAAGGAAAGAAATATCTTGAGAAAGGATTAGAATTAGTCAGAGAGGGTGATATTGATAATGCGGTAGAATGCTTTTATCAGGCCGCTGTTGCTTTTGACCGAGCTAAAGAATCCACACAGATACCGGCTTTATGGGAAGCTATTGGAAATATGTTGCAGCCTGATTTTAAAGAACAAAGCTCAAAATTATTTCAAGAAAAGAAAATCAAAGATGTCTACGAAACGTGGTATCAATTTCCTTTAGTATATCGTATTCATGCTGCTTCGCAATATGATTGGAAAAAGCAAGATGATCCTGTGCATAGACAAGCATGGGCATATGCCTGGGCAGCAAAACATTTAGAGAGTTCAACTTTATATCAAACTGCATACGCTCTTTTCTTCAGATCTGCTGAAAAAGCTGAGCAAACAAAAGTCGGGAAAGATTATCCGAATTGGCCGGCAGGACTTTACCATAAAGCCACCCTCAATTTCATTCGTACCTATGGAACTATTGAGTATTCTTCAGATGAAAAGCAACGTATTAGGAGAGGCGTTTTTGATAGAGAGTTAATTAAAGAGGGGATTAAAAAAATGGAGAGGCACTATTTGACGATTAAAAATCCAAGTAAGGCATATGGATTACTTGCTATGAGTTACCGATTGCTTAAATCAACATTAATTGAAGTGGGCAATTTAGTAGAGGCGGAGCAATTCAGAAAGAAAGAACGGTCTGCATTGATGCGTTATTATTTTTATAGTAAGAGTTATTTTCGCGCTATAGTAGAGTGGCTATCTGGAATTGGGTTTTTGTATTTCATCATCGCGTTGTTCCTAATGGTTTTGTTTGTATTTCCCTACATCTATTACCAATGGGATCTCATTACTTCAGCACAAGGTACAATTACATACCCCAATGCTATTCTTTATTCATTCGAATCTGCGCTAAATATCGGACAGAATGAATATTATGCTGTTGGAGTTGGTAAATTACTAAATATTATTGAAGCAGGGTTATCATGGTTAGGATTGGGTGTATTTATATGGTGGATAACGAGACGTTTAGAATAGAAGTAGGTTTTGATGCGGTATGGCAAGTTGTGGGGCAACTTCGCTAAACAGTGGATAAAAGGAAAATCTAAGATTTCTTCAAATTCGCCTGTCGGCGACCTTTTTTATCCAAAAGATATTCTCGGGAATTTAGAACCCTCCAATTCGTCTGGCGGGCTTTAAGAGATGAAGAAAATGGATGAAAAAATAAAACACTTGATAAATCAAATAAAAGCACATCTGATAAAGATGTACGGCGAAGGAATCAAGAAGGTTATATTATATGGTTCTTACGTAAGAGGCGAAGCTACAAGGGACTCGGATATTGATATACTTGTGTTGGTTGACCAGTCCCTAAATCCATTTGAAGTCAGAGAAAGCTTGAGCGACCTTCTATTTGACATACTTCTTGAGGAAGGCGAACTTGTATCAGTTATAGCGGTTCCAGATTACCTTTTCTCCCTGACTTGAGTCGCAGAACCTGTTCTCCAGAGACAGCAAAGTTCAAATTCTGCAACTCGATTACTTGGTAAGTGGTGACACCGACGACTTCTCCTTTCATATTGAGCACAGGACTGCCGCTTGAACCCGGGAACAAAGGGGCGGATATTTGAAAGATTTTTCCTATTGTGGGTATATCCCGAATAGCAGAAACAATACCTTCACTTACGGTTTGCTCCAGCCCCATAGGACTGCCAACTACAAGCACACGCTCCCCCACTTCTGGTATTATCTTAGCAACCTGCACAAACTCAACAGCGTTCTCAGGTATATCCACCAATACCTTCACAAGGTCGGCCTCTTCTTTTTCTGCGACCACCAGCTTGACAGGATACTCTTTGCCGTCAAAAGCTCTAACTTTGGCACTCCACGCTCCCTCAAGAACGTGGTGATTAGTAACCAGATTACCTTTTCTATCAACGAAAAAGCCGCTTGCCTGTCCTAAGAGTTTTTTGTCTTTGTCATAGGTTATGACAGTAACAACAGCAGTCTGTATTTCCTTAAACAGTTCAACAAGATTCACATCAGCTTTTGCCAACTTAATACTATCGGGTAATGTTTTTCTATTTGAAAATGATAAACAAATTAACCGTTTGGTCAATAGGGAAGTTCTTGTGGTGAATATTATCTGGGCACGTCCCAATTATCAATGACAGCAAAATCACAAAATCCCCCTTTCACTTCCAGCCAAATATCCGTATAATCTGCAAATAATAATCAATTATCAATAATCGATAATCAATTGCTATGGGTTATTTTCGGAAAAATATCGAAAAAGTAAAAGGTTATGAGCCGGGTTTTCAGCCGAAGGAAATGGACGTGATAAAGCTGAATACCAATGAGAATCCGTATCCGCCCTCGCCGCAGGTAATGAAGGTGTTAGCCGAAATCAGCGCAGAACGGCTTCGCCGATACCCCGACCCGATTGGAAATAAATTCCGTCAGGCTGCGGCGGAAGCTAATGGTGTGCAGCCCGAGAATATTATGTGCTGCAACGGGGGAGATGAGCTGTTGACTATCGCTTTTCGTGCTTTTTGTGACGGAAATCGGCCTGTCGCATATCCTGTTCCGACGTATTCACTTTACCCGGTATTAGCTAAATTGCAGGATTGCAAAGCAATTGAGGTTCCATTCGATGACGAATTCAATCTGCCTGTCAAGTTGAAAAAAACCAAAGCGGCTTTGACCATTGTTTGCAATCCGAATGCACCGAACGGCAGCTTTATAAGTATCGACGAGATGGCTTCGTTGGCGGATGAATTGAGTGGGGTATTGCTGATTGATGAGGCTTATGTGGACTTTGCCGAGGCCAATTGCGCGGGGCTGGTTAAAGAATTCGATAATGTGATTATACTTCGCTCGATGAGCAAGGGATATAGTCTTGCGGGGATACGGTTTGGATATGCAATCGCCCGGTCTGACTTAATAGCGGGCCTGATAAAGGTCAAAGACTCCTACAATGTTGATGCTGTCGCCATCGCTGTGGCCACCGCCGCGATAAAAGACCAAAAGTATTTCAGACAAACAACCGACAAAGTAAAGAAGGAGCGTGATGGACTGATTGCACAGTTGCGTGCTTTGAAATTTAAAGTGCCGGAAAGCTGTGCTAATTTTGTTCTCGCTGAGAAAAAAAACTGCGAAGCAGGTGAAATTTACGATAAATTGATTCAGCGCAGGATTTATGTCAGATACTTTAACCTGCCCGGGCTGACTAATAAGCTGAGGATAAGTGTCGGCACAAGCGAACAAAACGATAAACTTATTTCGGCTTTGAAAGAAATCTTATCAGAGTAAGGCCAAAGACTCGAGACAAAAGGCCTAAGAAAATTGGTTACAAATTAAAGAAGAAGCTGGATTCCCGCCTTTGCGGGAACGACATAAAAAAGGACGTTCTTATGAAAGACAGAGCCGCTAAAGTTCACAGGCAGACAAAAGAAACAGACGTCACGGTTGAGCTTAATCCGGACGGCGTCGGCAAATACGAGATTGACAGCGGCATCGGCTTTTTGGATCATATGCTCACGCACCTGAGCAAGCACAGCAAAATCGACCTTGTGGTCAAAGCCAGGGGCGATCTGGACGTTGATGCTCACCATACGGTCGAAGATATAGCGATATGCCTCGGCGAATGCTTATTGAAAGCCCTTGGCGACAAAAAAGGTATTGCCAGATACGGGCATAGCTCCGTGCCGATGGAGGATGCTTTGGCGAATGTATCCGTTGATTTGTCGGGCAGGGCAAACTGTGTATATAATGTTGAGTACAGAACAGATAAGGTCGGTGATTTTGACATCGAGTGCATAGAGGAGATGCTGCGGAGCTTTGCGAATAACGGCAAGTTTAATCTTCATATAAACGTGCCTTATGGTACAAACAGCCATCATATAGCTGAGGCGATTTTCAAGGGACTGGGTAAGGCGCTCGGTATGGCTGTCAGCATTCTCGGTACCGATGTCCCGAGCACAAAGGGGATATTGTGATTGAGGAACCTAAGAGTGAATATCGAAGCGGGATAGGCACCGATATCCACAGGCTCATCGAAGGCAGGAAGCTGATGCTCGGCGGGATTTATTTGTCGTACCCGGCCGGGCTGGCCGGCCACAGCGATGGTGATGTGGGCCTGCACGCTGTCATCGATGCTCTGCTCGGTGCAAGCGGGATGGGCGATATAGGGACGTTGTTTCCCAGTACGGACCCGCGCTGGAAGGACGCAGACAGCAAGGAGCTTTTGTTTATTGTAAAGGAAAAACTCGAAGAAAAACACTGGGAAGTGGTCAATATTGATTTGATTATACATGCAGAAGAACCGAAGCTTGAGCCGGTCAAAGGGCAAATGAAAAGGTGTATCGCAGAACTATTGGGTATCGATTTTACGGCGGTGAACGTAAAGGCGAAAACAAACGAGGGGCTCGGCGATATCGGGGCCGGTGAGGCAATGGCTGCTACGGCAACAGCACTCTTGAGAAAGAAAAGAAAAAGAACGTTGTAATTGATGGCTTGGCCATTGATTATCGCAATGGGGTCTCAGAGGTGTAGAAACTGGTTTGGCGGGTGTGCCACTGAACGAGCTTGAAAAAAGGCAATCATAGATACTTTAGCCAAAACAAAAGGCAACCGTGAAAAAGCAGCAAAAATCTTAGGCATCGGCGAAAGAACACTCTACCGAAAAATCAAAGAATACAATCTTTAGCGTTTAGTTTTGCCACAGAGGATAAAGAGAATTCAATACTATTTAACCACGGATTACACGGATTACGCGGGTTTTTAGAATTGACGGGAATTGCGGTTTTGGGGATTTGTTCAGTTGCAAAGAGCACCGAGAGGCATGGAGACAGAATAATTTAAAAGTTAAAACTGAAAATCCAAAGCCAAAGATGAAAAGTCAAAACTTACGGACAGAAGAAATTGTTTGTCAGGTTAAGTAGTGACTATTACAAGTTAAGTTACTAGACGGCAATGATGAAGAACTTGCCAAGTGATTGTTAATTCCAAATTCGAATTCTTTAGTGTGAACCTTTACCCATGCGGATTGTAAAAGAAGGATTGGTGGTAAATAAAAACAGCGTGGCCTGAGGCTTATCCTACGGGCTATCTAATACCGAGAAATATAGCCATTTCATCTGCTGCTTTTTCAAAAGCTTTGCTGTAATTTGCAAAACGAAGTTCTTTTCCCCTTTCGCTAGATTCAACAAATTTAACTGTATCAAAAAGGAAATTGCCGGGAGGACGAAATTTCATCTTGTAGAGATATTTATACATCCGCCTAAGAGACTGTTTTGCAGTATCGCTACGATGTGCTATATAATTCCTTATTTGGTAAAATTCATCAATTTTTCTACTCACATCATTTGGAACTTTTTTAAATGGATTACAATGGTCCTCGAGAAATTTGTTTGCCTTACCTTGCAGGTCTTGCATGTTTCGGAAAACAAAGTAACTAAGGCCAGAAATAAGTCCTTTGCATGTATTTTTCGTCAGTTTCCTAGGCAATATGAATCCTTTAGATGCAGCGTACTTTGATGTATTACGGGATAGGCATTCGACGAATATATTTTCTGCTAAAATTTCCCAAGCAGCACAAATTTTTAGCACAAAAGCCTCGTGAATTTGTTTTTTTTCAGATTGAAGAAGCTTCGTTAAGATTTCTTTCTCCTCGTGCGGTGGTAGTACAATTCTTGTAGTTTTGATTATTTTAACCAGTAAATCCGTGTGTTGGGTCATACTGGCAAAGAAGTTGTCAAATTCAGCTTTGAGTGAAGGAATTCGCATACTGTCTTAAAACCTGCTGAATGTAGATAATACAGAAGGCACAAGTTGTCGAAATTAAAGATACTACTTTCTTATGTGTCTGGACATAGCTTTATTCACGGATTTGTTTCCGACCTTAACATCAGCAACAGCTCTTCCATAGGTATCTCGGGCTACAGTTTTGACTTCAACTTTTTGGCCTTGTATCAAACTTTTTAGTTGTCTTGTAGCGCTAGCCCCCCCTTTTGCGCCTTTTTCGGGAGCATCAACATTTGCTAAACGAACAGAGTGCTTACGCGACACGGTCCGGAATGTATCCCCATCAATTACTCTTGTTACTGTTTCTTTTCTCTTTGCCATTTGTTTTCTCCTTAATAAAAGCAAATTTGATTTACGCTGGGATCATAACATCTTTTTCTCATAGTTCAAGCAAAAAAAGATTATTACAGACTGCCCCATCAGTTATACTAAATAGCTTGAAATAGTATGCACTGACGTTATAATTCAGAAAAGAAGCTGCGTGGGAAAATAGGGTGGCTTGTGACTTGTGGCCCATAACCCGAATGACGAATTTAATTGACGGGGATTGCGGTTTTGGTGATTTGTTCAGCCGCCGAGAGCACACCGAGTTAGGTTTTCAATTTGGATTTGACGGATTAGAAAATTTTGGGTATTGTATAGACCAAGAGTTTGATTATAAATTTTAGAAGTTGGGGATTGATAAGCATGTAGCGAATTTGGAATCCAAGTTAAAAACAAAGGTTTTGAAAGTTAAGGTATTAAACGATGGATAAGCAAAATAAGTCGTTAAAAGAAAAAAAGGATGGTAGAAAGACAAAACATAAAAAGCGAGTGCAAGCAGGACGTCCTCCCAAAAGACCATTTCCTTCGCTGACTTTTGAAGATGTTCTTCCATATGCTCAAACTATTCAGAAATTAGGGGCTGGATACAAAGTAAAGCGTGACGACGTTTTTGGGAAATTAGGGAAGTCCCCGAAGTCAGGTGGTAGCAACAAGCTAACGACACAATCAAATTTTTATGGTCTTACAACTGGTAGTTACGTTGCGGAGTATGTTGAACTAACTGAAAATGGCAAATTAGCAACGAGTCCAGATGCATCCGAATATGTCCGACAGAAGGCACGTTTTGACCTTGGTATTGACGGTATTAAACCATTTAAAGTGTTATATGATCAATTTAAAGACAGTCGGCTACCAGACCAGTCTGTTTTGCAAAATATTCTTAAGGAAAAACGGATTGCTGAAAAATATGTTAATGAGGGTGTAGATACATTTACACTGAATGCGAGATTTCTTGATTTGATTCAAATGGAATCAGGGGTTGAAAGACTGTTATCTTTTGAAACAAAATGGGGAAGTATTCCGAAGGAACCGGAGGGGTATGAAGAAGAAGCAGGTAAAATAGTAACTGAACCATCAAAGAAAGCGATTGCAAAGGAGGCTGTTGTTCCTTGGTCGAAGATATGTTTCTATGTCTCGCCAATTGGGGAAGAGGGAAGTGAGCAAAGAAAACATTCAGACTTCTTTCTTCACCATATTGTTGAACCTGCAATGGAAGGATTTAATTTGAAAATTGTCAGAGCTGATGACATTGGCAAGCCGGGGATGATAACAGCGCAAATAATCGAACATTTGGTGAAAGCAAAATTAGCTATTGCAGATTTGTCTTTTCATAATCCAAATGTGTTTTACGAATTGTCCCTTCGGCACGTGTGTCGCTTACCTACAGTACAAATTATCAGAAAAAAAGATAAAATTCCCTTTGACTTGGATCAATTTCGAACCATCAAGATAAATACCGATGATATATATGAATTAGTACCTAAATTGGAGGGATATAAATCAGAGATAGCAAACCAGGTGCGTAAAGTACTCGAGGATCCACAGGAAGTTGATAATCCAATAACAACATTTTGTCCAGAATTATCAGTAAACTTACCACCCACTGAAAAAACACCAAAAAAGTAGAATGGATGGATATTGACAGGTGCGAGGGTTTCAAAAGGCAAACTGTTTGGCAGAGATAATGTATGACAAAAAACGTTTTATACTGTGGGGATAATTTAGAGATATTGGCAACTATGGAAAAAGAAAGCGTTGACCTTATTTATATTGACCTGCCTTTCTTCAGCAATAGATATTATGAAATTATATGGGGCGATGAGGCGGAGATAAGAAGTTTCGAGGATAGACGGCTTTAGTTTTATTGAACATCATCCTATCCAGGTGAAGCAATCCGAAAGCATAGGAAGGAACGTTGTTGATAATTTTGAAACTGCTTTGAGGCGCTATTACAAGCATAAAACAAAAGATATGAAGGGTTATATCATGGCGTTTAGTTTCGGTAAAGGGGCACGTGAGGAAGCAGCGAGGGCTAAAAAAGAAGGGATAAACATAACGTTGGTTACTGTGCAAGATATTTTAGATAAAAAGTTTAGCGTGTTGACATCATCAGAAAGCGAGGGGACGGTCAAGAAGAAAGGAAGGCGCAAATCCGGAACAACAATAAGCCAGCCTCACCTTTTTCAAAAAAAGCAAAAGTAAGCCACTAAATATTTTCCGGGAAGTTCAAGCAGGCGAATTGGCCAAATAATTCGATAGCCTTGCGGTCATAAACGATTGCGGCATCGCGTTCATTGTGGAAACGGCCAAGATGAATTCGCTTCTGGTTTATACAAATGCGAGCCACCCATTTGCGATTACGCCAGTCCCAAACAACACCTTTATATTTTGATTTGCAATCCGGTCTGATACGTCGATTGAGAAGATTCTGGCTGTGTGTGCAGAGACGAAGATTGCTTTTACGATTATTCAGGCCATTGTGGTCGATGTGGTCAACGACTAAGCCTTCAGGTGCACACATAATTTCTCGATGCATAGAAATAGAAGTATGACCCTTTCTTCGAGCAGCGTAAAATGTGCTTCTGCTTTTACAGGCATGCCATTTGTATTGGCTAAGCCAGTGGTAATCCTCGGCATCGACAATGGCGAACTTGCCTTGCGTTAGAGGTATCAATTTACCTGTGTTGATTTTGGGCTTTTCGCTTTCTTGATGGATGTTAGCGGGTTTCGGCTTGAACCGTCGGCAGAGGCCTTCCGGCTTAACCAGGTGCAATGAGCCTTCGCAGCCTTCTTTATTTAGACAGATTAAAATAGGGCCGCTGGCGCCTATTGGCTTAAAAGCGTGACAGCAGTTTCCACAAATTCTTCGAAGCATCTGAATTGCTTTTTGAATTGACCGTTTCTATGCCATCCATGGCCTTCTACAGTTAGAGCAACCTGCACATTTGAGTCGAAAAAAGGCGTGATTTTGATAGGCGTGATTGATGTAAGCTGCTGTGGAGAAAGCAGTAAAAAAAATCTTAAAAAATCTGATTTTCTGCTGCAGGTATCTGCGGAATTGATTGAAATCTAACTATGAAAACAAAGATTTAAATATAGGATTATTAGGTAATTGCAAAATACGAGCATAATTGTATACTAATTCAACAAGCAAGAACGGTGTTAACCATTTAGCGTAAATCAACTGTCAAAACGAGTTTAAGATGGGATTGAATCTTTATAACAGCCTGACGAGAAGGAAAGAGGAATTCAAGCCGTTGAAAAAAAACAAGGTGGGTATATATGTCTGCGGGCCGACCGTGTATGGGCACGCACATCTTGGGCATGCGAAAAGTTATGTGAGCTTTGATGTGCTGGTCAGGTATCTTCGCTATCTGGATTACAATGTTACTTACGTGCAGAATATAACAGATGTGGGTCATTTAACCGACGATGCGGACGAAGGTGAGGATAAGATTGCCGAAGCGGCAAAAAGAGAGAAAATGCATCCGATGGCGCTGGCGGAATACTACACCCGCAGTTACTTTGAAGATATGGACAGGTTGAACTGCGTTCGGCCTGATATAAGTCCGCGAGCCAGCGGGCATATACTCGAACAGATAGGGCTGGTAACGACACTTCTGAAAAAAGGCTATGCGTATGTGGTCAATGGCTCGGTGTATTTCGATGTGTCCAAATTCGAGGACTACGGGAAACTCTCCGGCAGAAATGTCGAAGAGATGTTGGCCGGGGCGCGGGTGGAGGTTTCGCCGGATAAAAAGAACCCGGTCGACTTTGCGCTATGGAAGAAAGCCGAGCCGAGCCATATTATGAAATGGCCCAGCCCGTGGGGGGCAGGCTATCCGGGCTGGCACCTGGAATGTTCGGTGATGAGCATGAAATATCTGGGCAAGACAATCGACATCCACGGCGGAGGGCTGGAAAACCAGTTCCCGCATCACGAGTGTGAAATCGCCCAGTCGGAGGCGGCCAATGGAGTGCAGTTCGTTCGATACTGGCTGCACAATAATATGGTAACCGTTGACGGGCACAAGATGGGTAAGAGTCTGAATAATTTTATTACGCTCAAACAAGCCTTTTCAGGCACACACGAGAGACTGACCAGATACTATGACCCGCTGGCGGTAAGGCAGTTGATTTTGAACAGCCATTACAGAAGCCCGCTGGATTTTTCAGATGCGGCTCTGTTCGCGGCGCAGAGCGGCTACGGGAAAATCACCGAGACGGTCAAAGCAGTACGAAAAAGAATGGACACAGCGAAGGAAGGCTCAATCGACGAGGAGATAGCAGGGCAATTAAAACAGATGAGGGAAAAATTCGAGTCGGCAATGAATGATGACTTGAACACGTCTGTTGCACTATCGGTTATGTTTGAGCTCGTTCGGCTGGCGCAGACACTGCTCGAGGACAGCCGAACAACCCAGGGAACCCTTAATATAGTCGATGTTCTATTCGACCGGCTGGGCGGCGATTGTCTGGGTGTTGTAAAAGAGGAGTATCCGCAAACCGGCCCGGCTGGTGATGAGCTGACGGACAAGCTCGTCAATGTTTTGATTGAGCAGCGGAACGAAGCTCGCAAAAACAGGGATTTTGCCAAGGCCGATGAGCTTCGTGCCAAACTGGATGAAATGGGTATTTTGCTGGAAGATAGTCCCGATATAACCACCTGGAGAATGAAATGAGGATACTCGGTATCGACCCGGGTTTGCAGGTCTGCGGATATGCCTGTTTGGAGACAAGCGAGGATAAAGAAAAGTTGATTGAAGCAGGCGTCATCCGTGTAGCGAGCGGCTCGGCTATAGAGCAAAAATTGAACAGGATAGCCGAAGATACCCGGTCGCTTCTGGAAAATTTCAAGCCCGATGTCGTAGCAGTGGAAGAATTGTACTCACACTACGCCCATCCGAAGACGGCGATATTGATGGGACACGCGAGAGGTGTTATACTGCAGAGGTGTGCCCAGGCGGCAGTTGAGGTCAGAAGCTTTAGCGCGACGCGTATAAAAAAATCAATTACCGGCAACGGCAGGGCATCGAAGGAACAGGTGCAAAAAACCATTCAAACGATTTTGTCCCTGCCGCAGATACCGGAGCCGAACGATGTGGCCGATGCCATAGCAGCGGCGCTGTGCTGTGCAAATTCGATAAACAGAATTGTTATCTGATAAATGACGCTCAAAAAACCATCAAAATAATAAACAGAAATAATCAATAGTAAATTGATATATGATAGCCAGCATTGAAGGAAAACTCATCAAGCTCGAAAGCGACTGCTGCCTGGTGCAGGTCGGGGCGGTCGGCTATGAAGTAATGCTGCCAAGCTATTGCGTAAATGCGCTGTCCGGCGAGGTCGGCTCGGACATTACTCTCTGCACTATGGAATACTATGAGGGTGCGCCGGGCGGCGGAAATCTCATACCAAGAATGGTTGGTTTCTTAAATGCGGGCGAGAGGGACTTTTTCACCAAATATACCAGCGTCAAAGGGATAGGTATGAAAAAGGGACTGCGGTCGTTGAGCATCCCGATAGCTACCATCGCAGCGGCAATAGAGAACGCCGATGACAAGACGCTGATATCACTGCCGTTGATAGGCAGAAGGATGGCTCAGCAAATTATCGCTGAGCTAAAGGGCAAACTGCAATCTTTCGCAGCGGGGGCTGAACCAATGAGAACGACAGAAGCCGGTTTTAGACCATTCCAAATCGAGGCCCTGGAAATTCTTATCGCCTGGGGCGAGAAAAGAAACGAAGCGATGGAGCTGGTTGAATTGGCCTGCAGGAAACATCCCGATATAAACTCGGCTGAGGCTCTCGTGCCTTTGGTGTATAGGTTAAAACAGGGAGTAGAAGTCTAATATAGACCCAAGACTCAAGACCAAAAACTAACGACTAAATATTATGGCGATAGGCAGAATCATAAGCGGGCAGTCTTTGAACGAGGCGGAAGAGAGCCTTAACGTCTCGCTTCGGCCAAAGTTCTTAGCCGAGTGTATAGGCCAATGCAACGTCAAAGAAAAACTTGCAATCGCCATAGCCGCGGCCGGGCAGAGGTCTGAACCATTGGAGCATATCTTGTTTTACGGCCCGCCGGGACTCGGCAAAACAACGCTCGCTCACGTCGTGGCGAACGAGATGGGGGCAAAGATACGCTGCTCATCCGGACCGGCTCTGACAAAGGCCGGTGATGTTATGGGCCTTTTGAGCAATATCAACACCGGCGAAGTGCTTTTCATTGATGAGGTTCATCGGCTCAGCACGCCGGTCGAAGAGTTTATCTATCCGGCGATGGAAGATTTCAGGGTTGATTTCACCGTCGATAGCGGCCTGCATGCAAAGACGATAAATTTTCCGCTGAAGCGTTTTACTTTGATTGGTGCGACGACGCGCGCGGGGCTGTTAAGTGCTCCGCTTCGCAGCCGGTTCGGGATGCTGTATCATCTGGATTTTTACGACAGCTCAGAGCTAACGGAGATTTTGGACAGGTCGGCAGAGCTGCTTGATTTACACTGCGAGGATGGGACGCTGGAATTGATTGCGGACCGCTCCCGTGGGACGCCGCGAGTGGCGAATCGACTGTTAAAACGAGTCCGTGATTACGCTCAGGTAAAAGGCTCAGGAGTTCTTAGTACAGAAATTGTCGAAAACGCCCTGAAAATGGAGCAGATAGATACACTGGGCTTAGATGAATTAGACCGTGCGTTTTTACGGGCGCTGGCTAATGTCTATGACGGCGGGCCGGCCGGCATCGAGGCAATCGCAGCTACGCTCGGCGAAGAAAGAGACACTCTGGAGGATGTGGTCGAGCCATATCTTTTGCAAATTGGATTTTTGCGTCGAACCAAACGCGGCAGAGAAGTTACCAAACAGGCCTGTGAGCATCTGAATCTTAAGTACCACAAAAAGAAACGCGACTCCAAACAGCCTGAGCTTTTTGAACAAGACGAGCGATAGATTTGGCAAGTGCGGCGATGGTTATAAAATTATGAAAATACTCTTTGGGGTCTTTGATTGGGGGCTCGGACATGCAACAAGAGACATACCACTAATTACAGAGCTTTTGAAAAGAAATGAAGTGCACGTAATATCGACAGGAAGTGCCTTAAAAATTCTAAAAGATTATTTTAAAAATAAATGTAAATATTATGATGTTCCAAGTATTTACCCGCCTTATACGAAAACACCTTTCTTCCAAATAAACTTTGCTCTTTCGTGTCCTAAAATGATTAGGAGTTTGAAATATGCAAGAAGCAAAGCAGAAAAAATAATTAACGAAGGTTTTGATAAGGTAATTTCCGATTGCAGATACGACATATATGACAATCCCGAAAATTCTTATCTAATAAATCACCAATTAAGGTTCAAAACCCCCTTCGGGTTGGAGAGGCTTTTCGAGATATGGCTTGCTTCAAGGATGAGAAAATACAAATACATAATCGTACCTGATTTTGAAAGAAAAAACCTTTCCGGAAAACTCTCCCACAATTTAAGGTATATAAACACAGATAAGATAAAATACATTGGAATACTCTCCCACTTGAAAAAGATAGACATAAGCGAAGACATAGAATATTTTATTTCGCTTTCGGGCCCGGAGCCACAAAGAACAATACTTGAGAAAAAAATAACTCCGAAATTGAGCCAATTAAGCGGAAAAATTGTAATTGCAGGAGGGGATCCCGGTGCTGAATCAAGTCATTTTTTCGGGAATGCTGAGTTTCATAGTTTTCTAAACAAACAGCAACAGGAAAATATCGCTAATCGAGCAAAATTCATAATAACCCGTTCAGGATACACCTCAATAATGGAACTTGCAGAACTGAACAAGAAAAACGTATTATTTCTGCCAACACCTGGTCAAACAGAACAAGAATACTTAGCAGACCATTGTGAGAAAGAAGGATACTTCCATCACACCAGCCAGTATCATCTTAACCTAAAAAAAGATATTGAAAAAGCAAAAAAATCAAAGGGGTTTGAGCCACCCTGGAAGACAGAAGAATCTGTGAGGAAATTCATGAAAATAATTGATTCCTAATAGGTTGGATCGACTTTTTTGATTAAAATCCGTCCAAGTTTGTGAGAACAATAGGTTATAAAAAAAGCGGAAAAAACATCTATGCTATAATGCATATGCATCCCTAAAACAGTAATCGCCATAAATATTGAACCGATAAGAAAAAAATGCCTTATTTTCTTTCCCTTAAACAAAAGAAATCCTAAGAAAGGAATTGCAGTGTGTCCTGAAAAAAACATATCATTTTGAAAACTCAGTCCTTTGAAAAACCAGGGAAAACTTACTTGCATCGCATCCGAGGGGGTTCCGAGATGAGTAAAAATCATAAAAAGTGCTCTTAACATAACCAAAAGACTAAATTGGCTCACTACTATATGTAGTGTTCTTATGTGAAAAATCAAAGGATACAAAAACAGAATTAAAATAAGTGTGATATAACCATAAACAAAAAGAAAACTCATGTTAAAGGGGCCGATATGACTCAGAATCAGGTCAGGAACGTCAATACCTTCCGTTGAAGAAACATAAACTCCTGAAAAATAGTCCAAAAAAGTAGCAATTCCAACAATTATGACAGATAATAAAATAAGATATTTGTGCTCAAAGAGTTCATTTTTCCAATCCCGAAATCCTTTCTTGAAATACATTCTTCTATTCACTGATTTTCCAACCTTCTTACCTAAAATGATTATTGATTATTACATTCTACACCCTATTGTTAGGATTTCAATACGTACTTCGCCACTTTGGGGGATTGCGGGGAAACACAGCGAAGCGGCAAATTAGAATCTTTCCGATTTAATTTAGCATTTTTTTCCTGTGAGTCGAGCTGAATACTTCTTACATGCCTTATCAAATAATTGAAGGCCCCCCTAAAACGGCCCTTGTATATATGTTTTTTCTCCGACCGCCGGTACTTCGAAGGTAGAATACGAACCGAAACCGCCCTTTTTCCAATTCCACTGCAGCCAGCTCAGAGATGGGTCATCTAAAGAAACATCAAAACGGAATAAAACCTGCGTCGGCTGCCCCTCCCCATCGACATCTATAACTTCAACCGACATCCCGGTTAGCTCGGCCCGCTCACCTGCCTGAAACGGCAGGTCTTCAGCCCGAAAAAAGCTGTTAAATTCATCGTAGAAATAAACAAAGTTTGGCTCAAAATCTTCCCGAGAAGTCTCAGGCGATAAAACGTTGCCGGTCTGAGCTTTAAGCGGCAGCGTTTTTTCTCCGGTGCGAGTTATTTCGGTGTAGCGCAAGCTCATAAGAGCTCAAAAAACGCTATTCCCATTCAATTGTTGCCGGCGGCTTGCTGGATATATCATAAACGACCCGATTGACGCCCCTGACCTCATTTATAATCCTGCTGGATATGATGCCAAGCACCTCGTGAGGGATTTGTGAAAAATCAGCGGTCATAAAATCAACTGTCTCAACAGCACGAATAGCAATAATGTTTTCGTAGCTTCTTTCATCACCCATTACCCCGACCGTTAAAACAGGTACCAGCACGGCCAAGGCCTGTGATATCTTTCTGTACAGCCTTGCCGATTTTATTTCGTCTATTAAGATTTCGTCCGCGGCCCGGAGAATTTCCAGCCGTTGTGGTGTAACCTCTCCAACTACCCTGACGGCCAGGCCTGGGCCGGGGAAGGGATGGCGCCAAACGATATCCTCCGGCAGTCCGAGATATTCGCCGACGACCCGCACCTCATCCTTAAACAAATCCCGCAACGGCTCAATCAGCTCAAAATGCATCTCGGCCGGCAGCCCCCCCACGTTGTGATGCAGCTTTATATTTGCGGCGGGATTACCATCCTTTGAGCCTGACTCGATAACATCAGGATAAAGCGTTCCCTGGGCCAGAAACTTGGCGTTCGGAATCTTCAGAGCCTGCGACTCGAAGGCCCTGATAAACTCAGAGCCGATAATCTTTCTTTTTTGCTGTGGGTCTGTTACGCCGGCAAGACCCGTCAAAAACTGCTTAGACCAGTCAACGGCTCGTAAATCCATATGAAAATGATTACGGAAGGTGGAGACTACATTTTCGCGTTCGTTCTTTCGCAGCAGGCCGTTATCAACGAAGATACAAACAAGCTGGTCGCCTATCGCCTTATGGACCAACGATGCCACAACGGACGAATCGACGCCGCCGCTTAAGCCGCATATTACTTTGGCGTCGCCTGCCTGAGAGCGGACCGCTTCTACAGTCTCACTGATAAAATCGCTCATTTTCCAGTCGCCGCCGCAGCCGCAGATATCGTACAGGAAGTTTTTCAAAATTATCGCGCCTTTGGGCGTATGTGAAACTTCGGGGTGAAATTGCACACCGAAAAATTTCCTTTTCTTGTGCCTTACCGCAGCGAATGGGCAGGTATTGGTAGTTGCTAATTTGACGAAATCATCCCCCCGCTTGATACTTGCGGGGGCGAGCTGGTCACCGTGGCTGGCCCAGGCCGTGATTGAATCAGGAATATTTGCAAACAAATCACTTTTATCAAGAATGGACAAAGTTGTTCGCCCGTACTCACGTCTTTGGGCAGCAATAATTTTTGCACCCAAAACCTGACAGCCTAATTGCATTCCGTAGCAGATACCCAAAATCGGCACACCCAATTCAAAGATTTTCTCATCACATTTCGGTGCATTTTTATCATAGACACTTGCGGGCCCACCGGACAATATCAATCCTTTGACGCCTAATCGTGATAATGCCTCTGCCGTTATATCCGCCCGGAAAATTTGGGAATATACATTCTGTTCGCGAACCCTGCGTGCTATCAGTTGACCGTACTGACTGCCGAAATCCAGAATGGCGATTATTTCTCGGCTCATATATCACGCCCGGCAGGACTCGAACCTGCGACCTACGGATTAGAAATCCGTTGCTCTATCCAACTGAGCTACGGGCGCAAAAACCTGTCTTTTTAAGACCTCATAATGTTCTAAAAGAAAAGCGCATCTCCGACAAATTTTTATCCACTTTACATTCAACCGGTCAATATTGCAAGAAGATTAAAGGTGAGCTTTGCTGCCGGTGCAAATTAGACCTGTAGAGCTAACTATAAGAGCAAATTGTGGAAATCGTATTGCTCAGAACGATAAATCCATTTTCCTGCGAAAATAAATAAAATTAATAAGAATCGCAGACACTTTCTGTAAAAAATAAAGGTAAATGGGGCAAAAAAATTTTCGCGAATGGTCGTGCATATTGGAAGACTTCGCAATCTCTGCCGGCAGCCGAATTGCAATTTTGACCACATATTGTGTATTGTATCTCCTTGTATCACAAGGCATTACGTAAGCTTGAGGATTGGCTGACTCGCCTGGTAAAGGTTGGCCGGGAAAAATTAGGGTCCTAAAAAACAAAGGAAATGGCTAAATGCGGAAATATAGTCAAAATAACCGTTGACTTTGTAGGTGAGATTAGGTAAAATAATAAAAATCAGCCAAGACGCAAAGATAGAAAAAAAAGCTAAATTTTAGAATTTAGCTATTGACATACAGATAGAAAAATGTTAAATTCGGCAAGATAGCAAGGCTTACAACTAATGATATTCGTTTTCTTTATGCTTGAGGCTTTGCGTGTCCGGCATTAATCTGTCTTTTTTGTGCTGAGCCGGGAATGAGGAGAGTGAAAGTGAGGAGAGTGATGGCGAGGAGAGATGAAATGACATCACATAAGGCCATTCTTTATATCCACACTTTCAACCCGTCTGGCAAAACTTAGCCAAGTGATGAGGAGACGCTGCGTAGCTAATATGATGGACGGCACTAATGTAGCAGGTGCCGGGGCAGCAAAAGTAAAACGTAGCGTTCTAAATCAGGCGGAAAAGTCAGGCGTGCCGATGCCGGCCGTAGGTAGCAGAGAGATTGTTGTTTGAAAGTAGTTTTTGGGGGGAGAAAGCTATGAAGAAATTAGCAGTAATAACTTGGACAACGATGATGGTTATGCTCGGGCTGGCTGGAATTGCCCAGGCGGGTTCTGGGCCACTCACCGGCACATTTACTATCCAGCCGGGTAATGACCCATTCGTCAGCATATCCGCTACGTCGAACGCACTTGAATTTGGAGAGCCTACATTCGCAGATCCCATTCTTGCGCCTGGACAAGCAATGTTTCCGAGCATCTATCGCTCAGCGGCAGCATCGTTAACGGTTCATGTGGAATCTAACTGTCTGCACGGCCCGATTGTAGCCTCAGCGACGGAGCTTAGACACTCCGGAGGCTTCACCATAGCGCCCAATCGCATCTTGATAAATGCGCCGGTATTGAAAGAAGAATATATCAGAATGGCACGCCCGGTGGTTATATCGGAGCCGGAAACCGGCTCACATGACATTGTGCTAAATTTCAAGCTGCAGGCCACTCACTTTGACTATGCGGGAAGATACTCAGGAACTATTACATTTACGGTAATGCCGCCGCCACCACGTTAATTGGAGAAGATGGCGATGAAAATGAGAAGGATTTTACTTCGTAAAAAAATTAATCGATTAGATATGCCCAGGGTTTGTGGATAGACGTTATCCAAGAACGAAAGCCCCTTCCTTGAAAAAGGGTGGGGGAGAAAGGAGGTGTGAGGTAGTGAATAGTAACAGCTCGTAAGCGAAAGGATGCTTGCGGGCCGCCTGAAGAACAAGGCCCGGTCTTGAGGCGGTAAAACGATTGACGACTGTGACTGAAAATTACAGATGTGAATCGCATTAAAATGGGCCCCGGCTCAGGCAGAAAAGCGGGCAAATTTGCCGGAGCCGGCTAAAAAGATTTTGACCCGCTGATTGTGTGGCTCAGGCATTCGTTAAGCCTGGGCGAAGGAACTGAATTAGCTCCACAAGCCAACATCGGCATTTAGGGAGCGATAAGAATTAAGAGAGGGAAATGAAAATGATAAAGAAAATTTTATTTACGATTGCAGTTGTAGCTTTCCTGACAGCCTCGGTACGAGCAGTGGATCCTGGAGTATATCAAAAGAAGTATGACAATATGTGGCCCTATGAGTACCTATTTATGCCCGTTTGTACTATACCTATACTTATGGATGTGGGTTATTTCGTACAACTGGAGAAGTGCGGGGACTATAAAATCAAGCTAAAACAGATAGCCTGCGACAAGTTACCGTACCCCAAGAGCGTTACAGGAGACTTCCCGTGCTACGAGGATTGCGAGGAGATTAAGGTAAGAGCCAACTTTGAAGCAAAACTCGGCGGCAATGTAGTGAACGAGGTCTCGTGGTTCGAAGAAGGAGACACGAAGGTCTATTATGAATCCCCCGGTGGGGGCGTTGATCCGGATATAGTCCCCGGTGACGGCGCCTGGTACACGCGTAAGGTTTGTGTCAAGGCCTGGGATATCAAGATCTGGAACTCCGGTGCCAATGCGCAAGGTGACGAAGTAAAAGTCGCAGACCTTCAGATAACTGTTAAACCCACACAGGCACCGTGGTATTAATAGTGCCGTGGTCACTTTTTGAGAGAGGATGACGGTTCGTAGTCTCGTGAACGGACGTCCGTAATCCCCCACAGGTGACTGTTAGGAAAGTATGTAGATGTTGATATAGGGAGGGACGGATGTAAAATCTGCCCCTCCCTAAATTTTTGCAAACATTTTTGTTAAAATGGGTGTTTTGGGCAAATTGTACTTGACATTCAAGTCGGAAAGTGTTAAACTTGGTAATAATTAAATACAGGCATAGGAAGGGAAGGTAAGTGTAAATGTCGTTATCAAGCGAGGGTGTATTAAGTGGCTGATAAATGCCTAAAATTGGGGATGGGCAGTCCTTATGGGGATTTTACAAGGAATTATAAAAAGTAAAGATGTTAATTTGCCGAAAAGGTAAAAGACATAATATTGGTGCAAAGTCACGGAAATTGGCAACAAAATTGCAATAATAAACTCAGAATGACGAACGAACAAGGAGCTTTGAAATTGTGTCTTTTCAATATTATTAAACTTCATAACAAAGAGTTATCGGTTCGTGGGCGTTAGCCTTTGGGAGGAAAATAAAGTGAGGAAGCAAAATAGTATTCATAACCATATAGTCCTGGTTATCGCAATAGCGGTACTTGCATCTGCCGGGCCTGCGTTTGGCCAGTTTTTAGTCCAGCCGATGAAGATGGAGCTTGCAGTCCGCCCCGGTAAGATATTCAAGACGTCCCTCGACCTTCAAAGCCTCGACCCTAACGAAATCCACTCAATAGATTTGTCGATAGTCGAGCTGACGCAGTATGATGATGGTGAGTGGCAAATCATTGAGCCTAACTCTGATTTTGACATATCAAATCTTTCTTCGTGCAGCCAATGGATAGGCTTTAGACCTGCGAGTGTCGATCTTACCCCAATGGATGCAAAGTCTATAGATGTGTTTTTAAGGGTGCCGGCCGGCGTCCGTGGATTTTACACTGCAGGGATTATAGCCAGCATGAGGCCCAGACCTGACGTAGGGGGAATTGCTGTAATCTTGCGATTTCTCATTCCCATTCTCGTTGAGGTACAGGGTCGGCCAATGCGCCACCAGATAGAGCTTGATGGCATCGAGATGGAGTTAAATGAGGCTGCTGGAGGCAAACCTGCAACAACGATAGTCTCAATGGATATTTCAAATAATGGCGGGACCTATTCCCGCTTAAAGACCTTCGCAAAAGTCAGAGGCTTCTGGGACGGTCACTGGCGAGAAGTTACGGAGGCGGAATTCAAAGGTGTCAGTATTATCCCGGGGGCCAAATTCAAATTAAAAAATAACATCGGGAGGTCTCTGCCACCCGGGAAGTACAGGCTGTCCGGCGTGCTTTATGTGGACGGCCGGCGTGCAAACAGGATTGAAAAGGAGATAAATTTTGTCGGTGACACGAGTATTAAGAAGGTTGCGACCGATGCACCGCTTGACCTGCGGCCGAGTGAGGTTCTCATAAATTGCCGGCCGGGGGCTACACGCACGGCAGCGGTAACAGTCCGTAACGCTTCGGATGAGACGGTCAACGTCCAAATGGGTTTGGCGTTACCGGGTAATCTTCAGGGTGTAGCTTTCGGCGACTTGAAGGGGGATGATTTGGACTGCACCGGGTGGTTGAAGATAGAGCCCGAGAAATTCACGCTCCGCAGCATGAATCAGCAGAGCGTACGCATTATTGCAACAATGCCGAAGTCGGCAGCGCAGCATCCCTGTTATTATGCGCTTCTTGGTATGTTCAGCACTTATCCAGACGGCCAGAGGGGCGGCGTAACAACCGCATACATCTGTGTTGCAGACGAGAGCATCAGTACCGAACCTTTCGTCTATGGAATGAAGCTAAGCCCCGCCCTCAAGGGGGGCTCCCAGTATTATATTGTTGCCCGGTTCGGCAATTTTGGACGCATCCACTTTACCCCTATCAAGTGTAGAGCCGCGGTTGTAACCGAAACGGGTGAGCCCAGAGCATTTATAGCGCTCAGCAGCAGCAAGTCAGAAATAATGCTGCCGCTTGAGGTCAGGGATTTCTCTGGAATTGTCGATTTTTCCAATTTTTCTGCGGGTCTTTACCGTCTTGCGGCGGCTTTAGAATACGCTCCCGGGGTGGTAGCGCAAAAGCAAATAGGTATAAGAGTCCTGCCCCAGGGGGAACAGAGGATTGTTGAAGTTGTGAAGCTAGAAGAGGAGCTTGGAGAAAAAATACAGGTTCAATGGTAGCGAGCCGGCAAATTGTCCCCGGTGTGGGGAGAGATTTTTTACTAAAGAAAGAAGCTGGATTGCCGATACAAGGCGAAAGAGCTGCAAAATTGCCGGTTAATGGCTACAGAAAGGGACATTGACTTATGGCAAGGAAAAATATCGGTATAATTTTATCGGACGGTGTAGTAATCCTCTGCGTAGTAATCTTGCTATGCGCGTTGAACATCGCCGTCCAGGCAGCAATCGAAGGGAAGGCTATAACTTACACCATCTCCGGTTCAATACCGGGGCTGAGCGGAGTAACTATGGGAGGGCTGCCGAACAATCCTGTTACCGACGGGAACGGCTATTATAGTGATACCGTGAAATATGGCTGGAGCGGTACTGTTACACCCGTAAAGGCGGGTTACACCTTCGAACCGGCTAACAGACCCTACCCCAAAGTTACCAGCGACCAAATTAATCAAGACTACACGGCAACGCTGAAGACCTTTGTTATTTCGGGTACAACCAATATGGAAGGTGTAGTAATGGAGGGTCTGCCGGGTAATCCGATTACCGGAAGCGGCGGCACCTACAAGGCCGTCGTGGACTACAACTGGAGTGGCACGGTTACACCGTCAAAGGAAGGTTACATATTCATACCAACCAATAGGCCATACTCTGCTGTTACCATGAACCAGACAAATCAGGACTACAGAGGTACACTGATGAGCTTTACGATTTCCGGCTCCGCCGGCGTGGAGGGAGCAGTGATGAACGGTCTGACGGGTAATCCGATTAGCGGCAGGAACGGCGCTTACAGCGGAACGGTTGAATACGGCTGGAGCGGCACGGTCAGGCCGACGAAGGATGGTTATACCTTTGTGCCGGCTGAAACGCAGTACAGTGACCTTTTCGGCGCACAGGCCAATCAGGATTACGTTGCGAATGTGATGACCTTTATGATATCCGGCACGGCTGGTATGGACGGGGTGGAAATGAAGGGTCTGCCGGGCGCTGCTGTTTTTACCGATGAGAACGGCTATTACAGTACCAGCATTGACTACGGCTGGAGCGGGACGGTCAAGCCGATAAAGGCAGGTTACACTTTTGTACCGGCTACAATGAACTACACTAAAATTACCGGCGAACGGACCAATCAGAATTACAGTCCGACATTGATTACATTAACCGTTTCCGGTTCCGTTGTTATGGACGGCGTAACAATGGATGGCCTGCCGGGTAATCCGGTTACCAGCGGGGGCGGCTTATACAGTACAACTGTTGACTATGGCTGGAGCGGTACGGTTACGCCCATCAAAGAAGGTTACGAGTTCACGCCGCCCAGTAACATATACAGTCTCATTGGCACCGACCAGAAGAGTCAGAACTACACTGCGAAAGAGGTTACTTTTACAATCAGCGGTTCTGCTGGAACGGGCTCTGTGGTATTAAAAGGTCTGCCGGGTCAAGCCGTTATTAGTAAGGAGGATGGCACTTACAGTGCCGTCGTCAAGTACGGCTGGACCGGTACAGTTACACCCGTAAAGGCGGGTTATACCTTTGACCCGTCTGAGATAAAGTACCCTGAGCTTTTCGGCCCTGAGTCTGATCAGAACTACGTCGCATCGTTGTTGAAGCAGACCGTCTCCGGTACGATACGCTCTGACAAGGGCGAGTCTGTCGCAGATGTATTTGTATTAGCAGACAGTGGCGGAGGTTCCACGACAACTGATGCTAATGGCGAGTACGAATTGACGGTGGATTACGGCTGGCGCGGTAAGATAACGCCGACAAAGATAGGTTATACTTTCAAGCCGACTGATAAAACGTACCCTGTTGTTACCAAGGACCAGACGGATCAGAACTATGCTGCGATACTGAGGACGTTCACCATCTCCAATGCGGTGATGGTCGGCGGAACACCTATCGAGGGTGTACAGGCCTCAGCAAATAATGGTGGAGGCACCGGTGTTACCGACGCCAAGGGCAGATTCATTGTTGAAGTGCCGTATGATTGGAGCGGTGAGATTACACTGTCAAAAGAAGGTTTCGAGTTCCCAAGTAAGTCGTTTACTAACATTACGGAGAACTACAGGGATGATTTGCCGGAATCGGCAAGGCGTCCTGCACCAACACCTACTGCACCGACACCTACCGTGCCGACACCTACTGGGCGGGCACCTCTTGCGCCCACACCCATTGTGCCGGAAGCTCCTGAGTGGAAAATTCCTGAGGGGGGGGCGCCTCTCGCTCCCGCACCGACTCCTGAGGTTATTGAGGAGGAGCCGAAAACACCTTTAGAGAGAGATATAGCCAAGATACGAGCACAGTTGGAAAACCTTCTACTCAAGCAGGAAGCTCCGGTAGAACCAAATCTGCTTGCTCCACAAATACCGCTTATCAGCAATGTCTTTGTTGATGCGGATCTTCCCAGCGCACTTCAGGATATTGCAACAATGGCGGGCGTTACCATTATCCCCGATGAGACCGTCATAGGGTCGATAACCTGCACACTTGAAAAAGTGCCGCTTGACAGGGCCCTCGATATTGTCCTGGCCGGCACTCCTTATGTTATCAAGAAAACACCGTATTATTATCTGGTTTGTTCGGGGGACCCGACAAGTGCGTTGTTCCCGGTTGTGAGCGAAACACGCCGGATAAAACTGAACTACATACCCGCTCCGGCAGCAGCAGGGCTTTTATCCACTCCTTTCCAGGCTTACGTTAAGGCCGAAGTTGGCCGGCCCGGGGCCGACACCTACTCAGTGGTTGTTACCGCGCCGCCGGCTTTGATGGAGCGTATCGTCTCGGACCTGAAGCAAATCGACCGACTCCGACCCCAGGTCCTCCTGGATGCCCGCATTGTGGTAATGGAACGCGGCGACCTGCTGAACATGGGTGTCGATTGGGGTTGGCCCACGATTAACGCCGGACTTTTTGCCAATGACCTCCTTGGGGCCGGGACAGCGGGGATGACTGACTTCGGCGGCAAAGCGCCCTGGGGTATCCAAATTGGCTATACGCCCGACGCAACTTTCACAAATTCGCTGACGTTGGCGCTAAACCTCCTCGCCGAAAATGACGAGGCGACCATACTGGCCAAACCTCAGGTGTTGGCTCAAGACGGCAAGGTGGCGGAAATCACTGTCATGACAGAAGAGTACTATATGATGACCTCGGAGGCAATGGGCTACTATTACTCTCGTGCTGAACTGCAAAAAGTTGACTCCGGCACCAAGTTAAGTATCACACCCCACATCGGGGACAATAATGATATTACGCTTGAGCTGGCCATCGAGGTCAGTGACAGCATACCTCGCGGCAGAGGAAGTGACCTTCCGGTTGTTACGCGGCGAACATCCTCTAACACCGTGCGCATTAAGAACGGTGGAACGGTTGCACTGGCCGGCCTGACGGAGAACCGAACGCGCTTGGACAAAAGGCGTGCCCCGGGCCTCAGCAAACTTCCGTTGGTGGGAGGCCTGTTTAAAAATACATACGACGAAAAGGCCAGCAGGGAGATAGCTGTCTTCGTTACGGCGCACATAATACCGGAGGCAAGCCAAGCCGTCGATTTCACCCAGCCTCAACCGCCCGCAATTCAGGCTCCGATAAGGTCAATGGGTGGAGATTTTAGGACGAGTCTTCGGGAAAGTTTATCACGTCCGATCAGATGAAAAACGTATTAAAGGGAGACAAAAGAGCCGTGAAGCCGATTAGTCGCAAAACAAGAATTAGTGGCGGGGGCGTGATTATTGTGTCATTGTTGCTGGTGCTTCTAACTTTTGGTGTGGTTAGTTGTGCACAGAGAGGGTTTGAGGTCGTACCGTTGAGCTACCAAGAGGTGCTTGCCCTAAGCTCCGATGACGTTGTTCGAGTGATGCGACGGGCGGGCTTTTCCGATAATCAGATTCTGGAATATGGAACAGACCTGCACGATGCTCTGGCACGTTCAGGAGCAGCACAAATCAAGATAGACAAAACGCTGCAGGCTGTTTTTGCCATCAATGGTGATAGTGTGTACATCAGTACTCGCCTGAGAGGCAACTTCATTTATAATGTGAAAACAGGTTGGGTTGGTGTTGAGTAACCCCTCGCAGCACTGTCGCAACTGAGGGGGGCACTATCCCCAGACGCCGTTCGGTATCATTCCCGTCCCGGCTTTGCAGACTAACCGTGATAAGAAATCCCACTTCGCAAGTAGTGGCACCTTACTATATTAAATATTTGCCCTCTGCTATGAGATGAAATAGCCAAGATTTACGAAAAACCGATATGGGGGAGGTTGTAGAAATCCGCTGTGTTATCCAGATGCGCTGCAGGTGCGCCGGCACAAACGATCAGACCTGCCAAATTGGCACACAAGCTGAAGGTCAAGAAAGCTGTAATTGCTTATTATTAAGGCAATTACAATTTTGGTTTGTTTGGGCACACTGTTTGCACTTATTGAGGGTTAGAGTACGTCTGTAATTGAAATTTCGTCTGCGTAACAAAAGGATTGGCTATGAAATTCGATAAATTCACACTAAAAGCCCAAGAGGCATTGGCAACTGCTCAGCAGATTGCGATGGCTAAATCGCATACTGTTATGTCACCACTGCATCTATTAGGCGCTGTATGTGGCGAGGGTAACGGCATTGCGGTTGAGATTTTGAAAAAGATAGGCGCCAATGTCCCGCGAATTAAAGAGATGACCGAGAGCGAGCTCAGGAGGCTGCCGCAGGGCAGCAGCAGTAATCAGCTTCTGCCCGACCCTGCCTTCAGTCAGGTTGTTCTGGATGCTCAAAATCGGGCCGACAAAATGAGCGACGAATATTTGAGTGTGGAGCATCTGCTCATTGCGCTTGCCTCAGTACAAAGCGATGCAAAAGAAATTCTACGGCTCAACTCCATAACGGCTGAACAGGTTGAGAGCGCCCTAAAGGAGATTCGTGGGCCGGAAAAGATAACCGACCAAAATCCCGAGGACAAATACAAAGTGCTGGAGCGCTACGGGATTGACCTTTTGGAGATGGCTCGCAAGGGAAAGCTCGACCCGGTCATCGGCAGAGATGAAGAGATTCGGAGATGTATGCAGGTACTCAACCGCCGAACGAAAAATAATCCGGTACTAATCGGCGAGCCGGGCGTCGGCAAGACCGCAATCGTCGAAGGCCTTGCTCAACGAATAATTGCAGGTGATGTCCCTACCGGTTTGAAAAATAAAAGGATTATCGCTCTGGGTATGGGGGCACTGATAGCCGGAACAAAATTCAGGGGCGAATTTGAGGACCGGCTCAAGGCCGTCCTCAAAGAGGTCATCGCCGCCGGGGGACAAATAATACTCTTCATCGATGAGTTACATACTGTTGTAGGTGCAGGTAAAGCGGAAGGTGCGGTTGATGCAGGCAATCTCTTAAAGCCATCGCTTGCACGGGGCGAGCTGCGTTGTATCGGTGCCACTACTGTTGACGACTATCGAAAGTATGTCGAAAAAGACGCTGCGCTCGAGAGGCGTTTCCAGCCGATTTTGATTGCCCCCCCGAACGTCGAAGAAACCATAGCCATCCTTCGAGGGCTAAAAGGCCGGTACGACACCCATCATGGCGTACGAATAACCGACTCGGCACTTGTCGCCGCTGCAACTTTGTCAAATCGCTATATCACCGACCGGTGGCTGCCGGACAAGGCGATAGACTTGATTGACGAGTCTGCCTCAAAATTGCGAATTGAAAATGACTCGCTGCCGGCTGAATTGGATAGTATTCGCAGAAAAATCATTCAACTCCAGATTGAACGCGAAGCACTGAAAAAGGAAAGCGATGATGCCAGCAAAGAACGATTAAAAAATGCCGAAAAGCAACTGGCCGAATTGCAAAAGAAAGACAAAGAGCTCACAACACAGTGGGAAAGCGAAAAAGGTGACATTGACCAGATAAAACAACTGAAAGAAAAAATTGAAGAGGCTAAAAATCTATTTGAGGATGCACAGCGTAAGGGCCAGCTGGAAACCGCTGCAAGGCTAAAATATGAAACTATTGCGAATCTGAAAAAAGAGCTTGAAGAACGAGAAGCTCAGCTTTCCAAAGCCGATAAAACTATAATCCGAAACGAAGTAACAGAAGAGCACATTGCCTGGGTTGTCTCAAAATGGACTGGGATACCGGTGGCGCGATTGTTGAGCGGTGAGCGAGAGCGTCTGCTCAGAATGGAAGAGTCAGTTCGCCGGCGCGTGGTCGGGCAGGATGAAGCTGTCACGGCACTTTGCAATGCGGTTCGAAGGAGCCGGTCGGGATTAGGAGACCCGAACCGGCCGATAGGGACATTTTTATTCCTCGGCCCGACCGGAGTAGGCAAGACAGAGCTTTCCAAAGCGCTTGCGGACTTTCTCTTTAATGACCCGCACGCTATGATTCGGGTCGATATGAGCGAGTTTATGGAGCAGCATTCCGTCTCTCGGCTTATCGGCTCGCCGCCGGGCTATGTCGGCTACGAAGAAGGCGGAAGATTGACGGAAGCCGTTCGGCGTAAGCCCTACTCTGTAATTTTACTGGATGAGATTGAAAAGGCCCATCCGGACGTTTTCAACGTGCTGCTGCAGGTTTTCGACGATGGCCGATTGACCGATGGAAAAGGCCGAACCGTCGATTTCAAGAACACCGTAATCATTATGACCAGCAATATCGCCAGCCAGCAGATACAGCAAATCACCGAGGAATCCGGCGCCGACTGGGAAATCGAGGCCCACGTCAAAGATGCGCTCAAACAGCTTTTTAAGCCGGAGTTTCTGAATCGGGTCGATGAGATAATCGTCTTCCACATGCTCGACAAGGAGCATCTGCGACAGATTGTCGATATTCAGCTGAATTTCTTGGCTGAGCGCCTGAACGGCCGTAACATAAAGCTCAAATTTACCGACAGTGCCCGCAAGCAAATTATGGATGAGGGTTACGACCCCGCCTTTGGCGCAAGGCCTTTGAAGCGGACGATTCAGCAGCGGCTGGAGAACCCATTAGCCGCCGAGCTTTTAGCCGGTAAATTCATCGACGGCGACAAGATAAAAATCAACGCCGACGGCCACAAATTCTCTTTTGAGAAAGTGTAAATGTGGATTAAAAAAATTGACTCTGCCTGACAAGCCCAGTAAGCTCACCGACAAAAGGATACCCTGACGATTGACAATTGACTATTGGCTATTTACTATTTATTATTGATTCCAGATTCTCATTTTTTGCAATAGTCAATAATCAATATTCAATAGGAAATTGAGAGTGGAACCGCTTACGTGGGTTGATATCGAGATTAGCGATTTAGGAAGAAAACACTCTAAGAAAGTCAAAGCTCTGGTTGATACCGGAGCAAGCTTAACCACTCTGCCCACAAAGATTGCAGATGAGCTTGGAATCAAACCAACTACACAAGAGCAGGTTTCCACAGGAGCAGGACTGATTAAGGTCTCAAGAGGTAGAGCATGGATAAAGTTAAAAGGCAAGGAAGATGCTTTTGCGATCTGGATTTCAGATGTGATAGATAAGGTTTTACTTGGGGTGGTGGTTTTAGAATCGTTCGGCTTTAAAGTGGACCCAACAACCGGAACACTTGAAGAAAAGCCGTTGTTGTTATATTTTCTAAAATAGTGGCCGTCCCTATTTTTTTACCCCTTTTTTTACCAGCTGGCAAATTCATCGATGGCGACAAGATAAAAATCAACGCCGACGCCCACAAGTTCACATTCGAGAAAATAGCATAAGTAATAATGTGTTAATGTTTCACTGTTGGGTCCACAGCAGAGGACGTACTTATGCAAGCCTGAGTTATTTGAACTCCAGAGAAGTTGCTATCCTTCACCTCGACCTTGCCGTGTTTTACATTTACAGCTCTGTGGATGGCTTCTAATATCGGATTGCCTCTCTCCAACACCACAATCCTTGAAATAGACAGAAGCTCGTCGGGCTCAAGCCGTTTCTGAATCTTCTTTGCCAAATACGCTAAACCTTTCTTCTTATCAGCGTCCAGCCAGAGTGCCGATACAAGAAGATCCCACTTATCCTCGTCTTGAGCGTCTTCTCGGAGAAACAGCCCGAATAAAGAAAACTCACCTTTTTCATCGGATACTTCTCGCTCAAGCAAAGCTAATTTTTCCCGTGTTTCTTTTTTCATAATACACTCAACAGTTTTCTTGATGAATCAATCATCAATTCGGCGCTCTTCTTAGTCGCACTTCCGATTGGTTTATAACGTATTTCAGGATCCCATTCTGCCACCGCCGACCACTCCGCAAGGAACTCTGTTCTAATCTTGTGTTCGCTGCCCGAAAGCCTTAACAGTACGTCTAAGTTGTGGGTTCTGAAACTTTGATAGTTAGCAAATTCCTTTGTCGTTGAGGGGTACCCATCCCAACCCAAAGTTCTACATATTCTTTCTTTCAATGAAATCTCAACTGCATAACCACACAAATAAATGGCTCCATCGTAACGATGCGAATTGAGCAGAATCTCACCATCTTCGATTCTCGCCTGGGCAATCTTTTTTAACTCGGTTCTCTTAAGCATTGATTTCCTTATACCACTTCTTGGCCTGTTTTTCAAGCACTACGTAATAGTACACCTATAGACAATCATTGTCAAGTCGTGTATAGTTGCGGTTCCAGTTATTCTTGATTTCAAGAAGGAGTCCCGGTTCCGAGATTATAACGTAGTTAAGGATATTATCAATGAATCGCAGGCAATTAATCAAATCAACAGTTTTCGGGACAGCGGCATTTGCGCTGGGTGAACTAAGAGCCGAGGCGTCAGCGCTTGGCTTTCGGTTTCCAAAAGATGCCAAACTAAAGCCGAACATTCTTTTTATCCTCGCTGATGATTTTGGCTGGTCTCAATTAGGCTGCTACGGAAGCGGTTTCTATGAGACTCCAAATATCGACCGCTTAGCGACAGAGGGTATGAGATTCACCGATGCCTATGCCGCGTGTCCGGTTTGCTCGCCGACCCGTGCCAGCATTATGACCGGAAAGTATCCGGCCCGCCTGCACCTGACGGATTTTATTGCCGGCGGCTCCTTCCCTTATGAGAAATACAAACAGCCGGAATGGCAAAAATACCTGCCATTAGAAGAAATAACCATAGCAGAGGTTCTCAAGACAGCAGGCTACGCTACCGCCAGCTTTGGGAAGTGGCATCTGAGCATCGCAAAGAAACCGCCGGAGTCCCTGCCGTACAATCCCGACAAGCAGGGCTTCAATGAATCATTTGTCACATACAAACCGTCTTCCAATCACGACCCTGAAAGTGATGCTCACAATGTAGAAATAATTACCGAAAAATCGCTGGAATTTCTGGAAAAGAATAAAGACAAAAACTTTTTCCTGTATGTCCCCCACAACACAATACATTCCCCGATTTTGGGAAAGAAAAAGCTGATTGAAAAATACAGAAAAAAGCCCGGCTCAAATCTACCGCAAAATAATCCAATAATCGGAGCAATGATTGAGGAGTTGGATAATAGTGTTGGCAGGCTACTTAAAAAACTGGATGAATTAAAGATTGCCTCCAAAACCATTGTTATCTTTTTTTCCGACAACGGCGGATTAGAAAGCTCGAACAAACAGACTCCGTTGCGCAGCGGCAAAGCGAATCTTTATGAAGGCGGCATAAGGGAACCCTTAATCGTTCGCTGGCCCGGAGTCGTCCAGCCGGGCAGCATCTGCAGCGAACCTGTAATCAGTGTGGACTTTTTCCCGACCTTTCTGGAAATCATCAGCTTAGAGAACAAGGCTAAAGAGCCGAATGATGGGGTTAGTCTGCTGCCGCTTCTACAACAAAGTGGTACCCTTAACCGCCGGGCCATATACTGGCACTATCCGCACTATCATTCCAGCAGTATCGGCCCTTGCGGAGCCGTTCGCATGGGTGATTATAAGCTGCTCGAATGGTTTGATGAAACTATCTGCGGAGCCGGTAACGAATTCGAGCTTTACAATCTTAAACAGGACATCGGCGAGCAAAATAATTTAGCTCAAAAGATGCCGGCAAAAACCAGAGAGCTAAAAGAAATATTGGCAAACTGGCGAAGTGAGGTGAACGCCCAGATGCTAATGCCAAACCCAAACTATGACCCCCAAAAGGCCAAAAAGTCGAAGAGCCCAAAATGACCTTTCATCATCACACATCACCGGATACGGGCAAGATGCCAATGGAATCCGTTTGATCTATTGCAAAGTTGTTGTGGTGGACAAGAAAGCTTGAATTTTTAAGATTTACCTTGCAGTTTTCAGCATAAAGGCCAGAATAACTCGATACGAAAACACAGATTACACGGATTGAAACAGATTAACACAGGTTACGAAGTACACAATACGATATGCGAGATACGAGAAAGGGACCCATAATGGAAGTCAGGAAGGTTCTGGAGCAGGTAGAAAAAGACGATATAAAATTTATCACCCTGCAATTTACCGATTTATTAGGTGTTATAAAGGAAGTCATCATACCGGTTGCAGAGTTAGAGGGGGCATCTCGCGACGGCGTTTGGTTCGACGGCTCTTCGGTCGAAGGCTTTGCCAGAATACAGGAAAGCGACCTGTTCTTGAAGCCGGATATGGCAACTTACGCTGTTGTGCCCTGGCTGACCGAAGACGGCAGAACCGCAAGGTTGATATGTGATATCTACCGCGCAGACGGCAAGCCCTTCGAAGGAGACCCCAGGTTTATTCTCAAAAAGACAGCCGCCGAAGCCGCAAAGGAAGGTTTTGAATATAACGTTGGGCCTGAGCCGGAATTCTATTTGTTCAGGGCTGACGGCCAAAACAGGACCTCGCCCATAGATTATAGCGGCTATTTTGACCTTTCTTCTCATGAAGGATACAAAACCATAAAAAAGATAATAGCGGCACTTGAGAATTTTGGGATTAAGGTCGAAATGTCTCATCACGAAGTCGGCTTCGGTCAATACGAAATAGATTTCAATTACGGACAATGTCTGGATGCGGCCGACAAGGTGCTTACATTAAAGTACACCGCAAAGAAAATCGCTCAAATGCACGACATGCATGCGACCTTTATGCCGAAACCGATAATGGGCAGGGCCGGCTCCGGAATGCACGTTCATCAGAGCTTGTTCGATACCAGGTCGAAAACAAATGCCTTTTACGACAAGGACCATAAGTACAATTTGTCGAAAATCGCTTTTAGTTTTATTGCAGGCCAGATAAAACATATAAACGCAATGTGCGCCATTCTTTGTCCTACTGTCAACTCCTATAAGAGACTGGTCTCGGGATTCGAGGCGCCTGTTTACGTTACCTGGGCTGCTATGAACCGCTCAGCACTTGTGAGAGTGCCGAAATGGTTCAAGGCCAAAAGCCAAGCCGCTCGCATCGAGCTGCGGTGTCCGGACCCTGCGTGCAATCCCTATCTGGCATTTGCCGTTATGCTGAGAGCGGGGATGGACGGAATTAAAAATAACCTGACGCCGCCTGAGCCGGTCGAAGAAAATATGTACAGTCTCGATGATGAAAGTCTGGTTCAGAAAAATATTGATGTTCTGCCAACATCATTACAGGAAGCTCTGGATGCGTTGAAAAAGGACAAAGTTTTGCAGGATGTTCTCGGAGAGCACTTGTTTGAAAGATACATTGACGTAAAGACAAAAGAGTGGGACGAGTTTAAGAAACAGGTTACAAATTGGGAAATAGATACATACTTAGATATTTTCTAAATTCTCGATGAGGGCGCAACGGAAGAAACAGGGTATTATTCTCAATTGACAGGCTCGCCGGGATGATTGAGATTCGCAAAGGAAAGTTGAGTGACTCGGAACGCATCGTTGAGCTGCAACTGCAGATGGCACGGGAGACGGAAGGGCTTGAGCTGGATAGAAGAGTAGTGAGCGAAGGAGTGCGCGGAGTTTTCCAGGAACCGGCACGGGGAACCTATTGGGTGGCGGAGGAAAAAGGCAATGTCCTCGGAGTGCTTTTGGCAATACCGGAATGGAGCGACTGGCGAAACGGCACGGTTCTATGGATACACTCGCTTTATATCATTCCAGAAGCACGAGGACAGGGGGTGTTTAAAAAGCTGTACTTAAACCTCAAGAAGCAGGTGGAACGGTTACCAAAGCTGATGGGGCTGCGTTTGTATGTGGACAAGCGAAACAAATCAGCACAAGAAGTGTACGAAAAGCTCGGTATGAGCAAAGAGCATTACGAGCTGTACGAATGGCTAAAGTAAACAACAATCGCCAAAAGCAGAAAAAATAGAACAGGCAGCAATTACCTTTTCAAACTCCTCTGGTGTAGTTTTCAACGTTTTATTAAAAGTCTTGTTCAGGAGGTTCAGGTATTAGGGGCTTGAGGAGCTTGATAAGCTCTGAGATATGAACTGTTGCAACTGTCCAGATGCGTTCGTGTTTAACCTCACCGTATTCATGTGCAAGGACGTGGCGCTGGGCGATAATCTTGAACCACGGAATCTGGGGATGCTTGGATTGGAAGTCAGCGGAGACGTTTCGGGCGGCTTCACCGATAATCTCAATGTGGCGTTCGACAGCGCCACGCAGAAGACGGTCAGTGTTGTAGTCATTAAAGGTCTTGCCGACAAGAAACTGCCCGATAGCCATTGATGCATCAAGCATATCCCACAGGTATGAGATGTCACTGCTTTCAGGACGCATAGACCACCTTATGCTCTCGAAGTATCTCGTGTTTGCGGAATGGATTGCGCAGAGCATCTTTTTCTACTATGTCCACATCTCGACCGAAGAGGTCCTGCAGCTCCTTGCGCATATCAAGTAAGTCCCACATACTCCAGGGAGCATCGCCCTGAAAAGTGACGAGGACATCGATATCGCTATCTGGGCCGAAATCCTCCCGCAGCACAGACCCAAACACCGCAAATTCAGTAATCTTCCACCGCTGGCAAAAATCAGCAATTTTTTCTTCTGGCAGCTCTATACTATGAAACTTCACTATTATTCTCCTGCTTATATTAGTTCTTGCTCTATCTCTATAGCACAACTGCTCTCTGGAGTCAAGACTGCTTTGCAGTTGCTGTATGCAGTTTTCATAGATTTACGGGTATGCCGCGGCCTTGGAGGTATTCTTTTATTTGTTTTATAGTGTAATTTTCAAAGTGCGTGATTGAGGCCATAAGGACTGCGTCTGCACCGCCGTCAACAATGGCATCGTAAAGATGTTCGAGTGTTCCCGCACCGCCGGAGGCGATTACAGGGATATTGACCGCATCGGTAACAGCTTTGTTCAGCTCGTTGTCGTAACCTGCCTTTGTGCCGTCGGTGTCCATGCTGGTCAGCAGTATTTCGCCTGCACCCAATTTTTCGCCCTTAACAGCCCATTCAACCACGTCAATATCGGTCGGTTCCGAGCCGGCCTTTACGCAGACCTGCCATTTGCCTTTTTTGTCTTTCGAGCGGCGGGCATCAATGGCAAGGACAAGACACTGGTTTCCAAAACGCTGAGCAGCTTCTGTAAGAATGTCGGGATTTTCAACGGCAGCGGTATTTATTGAAATCTTATCCGCCCCGCTTCGCAGTATCTTATCCATTTGCTCGACTGTTTGTATGCCGCCGCCTACCGTAAACGGAATAAAGACGTTTTCAGCCACCTTTTCGACAAGCTCTACTATTGTTTTGCGGAAGCGTATGGTGGCGGTTATATCCAGGAACACCAGCTCATCGGCGCCGGTGTCACTATATCTTGCACCCAGCTCTACGGGGTCGCCCGCATCGCGAAGGTTCAGAAATCTAACGCCCTTAACCACCCGATTATCTTTAACATCGAGACAGGGAATAATTCTTTTCGTCAGCATAAGAACTTTCTTAAATCCTAATATCTAAATCCTAAATCCTAAACAAATAAGTTTAGAGTGCCTAAAGTGTAAAGTGCCTAAAGTTAAAAGGAACGAATAATGAATACTCAACAAGGAATATCGAATGTAGAACTAATCTATTTTCCTTCATCATTCATCATTCCTTGTTCGATATTGGATATTCTTTTTTGTCACTTTAGCTCACTTTAGGCACTTTAGTTCACTTATTGTTTAGGATTTAGAGTTTATTTTTTTTACAAATATCATAGAAATTCTGCAAAACCTTCAAGCCGGCTTTACTGCTTTTTTCCGGATGAAACTGCACACCATAAATATTTGCCTTCTGCACCGAAGCCGGCATATCAAAGCCATAGTCGGTATAAGCAATTTTTGCCTGAGCGTCGATTACATCAGCATAAAAAGAATGTGCAAAATAAAAGTGCTTTTCTTCTCCCAATTCGGCGAACAAATCCATACCTTCAGGCAGCTTTACCTGATTCCAGCCCATGTGCGGAACCACTCGGCCGGATGGAATGGGAACAACACTTCCGCAGACTAATCCAAGGCCGTTGTGCCGGCCGTATTCGCTGCTTTTCTCAAAAAGCATCTGGTAGCCGACGCAAATACCAAGAAGCGGCTTACCGCCCAGAGCAGCCTCTGTTATCAGCTCGGCAAGGGAGCCTAAAGCGCTGACGGCATAACCGAATGCAGCGACTCCGGGCAGAACAATGCCCGTGGCATTTTCAACAGCCTTGGGTTCACAGCTAAGCTTTGCCTCACAGCCGATATACCGAAAGGCGTTACATACGCTCTTGACGTTTCCAACATTATAATCAATAACCACTATCATAATTTACTATTGACCATCTACTATTGACTATTTACTATTAGGATAAGGCAACAGTCCGCCACGAAGGCCGGAAAACAATAGTAAATAATAAATTGTAAATAGTAAATAACCAATGTGCGGTATAGTAGCTTATCTTGGTAAGAAAGCAGCACAACCAATTCTTATAGAAGGATTAAAGCGTCTGGAATATCGTGGCTATGATTCGGCTGGCGTGGCGCTATTGGGCGGCGGTGCGATAAGAATCAAAAAAACCAGCGGCAGAATCAGCGACCTGGAAGAGATTTTAGAAGAACCTAAAGCTAATGAAAGTCTTGGCATAGGCCATACCCGCTGGGCTACACACGGTAAGCCAAACACTATCAATGCACATCCGCACCTGGACTATACCGGCAAAATTGCTGTCGTTCATAACGGCATTATCGAAAACTATGGGACACTCAAGACCTGGTTGGAAAATGAAGGAGCCGGGTTTGTCAGCGAAACCGATACCGAGGTGATAGCAAACTTAATCGGCTATTTTTACACTACAGACGACAGTGAGGAGCAAGAAAAGTCTGATGGGCGGAACAAATTTGAGTGGGCGGTTCAGCGGGCCCTCCAGGAGCTGCACGGCACTTTCGGCCTGGCGATTGTCTGCTCAGATTTTCCCAGCACCTTCATCGGTGCAAAAAAAGGCAGCCCTTTGATTTTAGGGGTCGGCGATAACGAATATATCCTGGCCTCGGATGCGGCTGCAATTGTAGAGCATACAACCCAGGCAATATATCTTGCCGACAGCGAGATGGTTACGGTCAGCCCGGGGGGCTTCCATACCAAAACGATTAACAACATCACCGTCGGCAAAGAGCTAAAGCAAATTGAATTCTCATTGGAACAAATCGAGCTGGGCGATTTCCCCCACCACATGCTCAAAGAGATTTTTGAGCAGCCCAAAGCCCTTAGTACCTGTATGGGCGGTCGAATCGATTGCCAAAACAGCAGGATTAAACTTGGCGGTATAGCTTCATATATGCGAGAGCTGACGGGTACCAAACGGCTCATCCTGACCGCCTGTGGAACAGCGTTCCACGCCTGTTTGGTCGGTGAATTTTTGTTCGAGCAGTTGGCACGTATCCCGGCGGAAACCGAATACGCCAGTGAATTTCGTTATCGCAACCCAATCATCGAGGACAGGACCGTCGTTATATCCATAAGCCAATCCGGAGAAACCATCGATACTCTTGCGGCGGTGGAGGAAGCCAAAGAGCGGGGTGCAACGGTGCTCGGTATTGTCAATGTCGTCGGCTCTTCCATCGCCAGAGCAACCGACGCAGGTATATATTTGCACGCAGGCCCTGAAATCGGCGTTGCCAGCACAAAGGCTTTTACCGCACAGGTGGCTGTCCTGACAATGCTGGCGATTGAATTAGGCAGAAGAAGACACATCCGCAGCGACCAGGCGAACGAATACATCGATGAACTTTCCCAAATACCCGATAAGATAAGCACGATATTAAAACTATCCGACCACATTAAACAAATCGCCTCGGCAAATATCGACCAGGACAACTGGCTATTCTTGGGCAGAGGTTTTAATTATCCGGTTGCCCTCGAAGGGGCCTTGAAGCTAAAGGAGATAAGCTATATTCACGCCGAGGGTCTGCCGGCTGCGGAGATGAAGCACGGCCCGATTGCTTTGATTGTTGATGGTATGCCTGCGGTTTTTATCGCCACAGCAGGGCCGCAGTATGACAAGATTATGGGTAATATCGCTGAAGTCAGAGCACGAGGCGGCAAAACCATCGTTGTCGCAACCGAGGGCGATGAGAATATCGAACAATACTCCGACCATTTAATTAGCATACCCGATGCCCCGGAGTTTTTGCAGCCGATGCTGACTGTTGTGCCTCTGCAACTGCTGGCCTACCACGCTGCTGTTCTCCGCAGACACGATGTCGATAAACCTCGTAACCTTGCAAAAAGCGTTACAGTCGAGTAAACTGTCTCGCTTGATGATTAGAGCAAAAACATCTAATACAGGCTGGCCCCCGACAGTCGCAATCGGGGGCTGGCTTTGGACCGGCTCAGCGGTGAAAAGAACTCGGTCCGTCTTTACCCCTTTAGAAATTAAGAGTCCTGACCAGGAAATCGGAAGATTTCTAACTTGCCCTGTTAGAAAAAAGTTCTCTAATGGGGCGGGGTTTACCCTGGTGGAGCTGCTCGTTGTAATAGCAATCATCACCCTTTTGCTTTCCATACTTTTACCGTCGCTTAGAAAAGCCAAGTCTATGGCAATACGTGTCAAGTGCGCCCACAACCTCAAGCAAATTGACTTAGCTGTGAGCTTCTATCTCAATGAATACGACAACACTTATCCCTGTGTCCAGGACCCTCTGCCGGCGGGCTACTGGCTGTGGATGGGACGCGGCTGGCGCTTCCTTGTCGAGCCTTATCTGGGCGGTAATATCGATGTGAATAATCCTTCGGTTCTATTCTGCCCGCAGGACCATATCGCAAAAGACAAATACGAGTCCACCAGTTACGCCTACTCGATGGCCTTTTATCACAGCCCTGAGCAGATTGACGATATGAACAGCCCGGCCGACACCTATACAAATCCTAAACCCTCTATCCCCCAGAAAAGCATGGATGTAGCCAGGCCGTCCGGAAAGATTATTATCGGCGAATGGCTCAGCAATCATTTACCTATCGGTGATGATAAAGGGTGGTGGTGCTGGCAGGGCGGCAGAAATCATCTTTTCGTTGACGGCCAGGTACGTTTCCTCAAAGCCGAACAGATGCGCCCGGCCCGAGACGGACTCCCGGACGTAAACCTGACAATTCGAGGCATTAAGGGCACAGACTGGCCCCGTTAGAAATTCGACCAAAATCGGGATTTACCCTTCCCACGACAAGAAAAGACGTTATCCTCTAACAAAGATTTCTCCTATCACAATGGTAAAAGTCACCAGAAAAAAGCCCCAAAGTTTAAAGGAGAAAGAATGGGGAATGTATGAAGCAGTATAAGGGAAAACGGTAATGAACCGTTCTGATGTTAAAGAATTGTACTTTATTACTCTTATTTCCAATGTCCGGTCTATTATTGGGTACGGGATATTATCCCACAATAAGTCTGTTAAAATTACCCATGATGATTCTCTCCCAATGCCAAAAATGCAGGAGAAGCGTAAGATCAAAAAAATTCCTGGAACGAACAAGAAACTACACGATTATGCCAATCTCTATTTCGATGCCCATAATCCTATGTTAAGCAGGCGTCGAGATAGAAACAATGAGATATGTGTTTTGCGCATAGACGCGAATGTTCTGGACTTGCAGGGAGTCATAATTGCAGATCAAAACGCCTCAAGCGAATATGTCCGTTTTTATCCAGTAACACAAGGTTTAGCTGCAATCGATAAAGATAGGCTTTTTGCTAAATATTAGACACATCCTGAAAATATATATGAGGAGTGGGCACACAAGTCCATCAAGTGTGCGGAAGTCCTTGTTCCGGACGAAGTTGAGCCGCGATACATTTTGGCTGCCTACGTCGCAAATCAAGCAGCTTTGGCTGCTTTCGAGAAACTCAATATAGAATTGACCGTAAGTATTAAAAGTGATATATTCTTCTATTAGGATGTTATGAAGATTCTAATAGGTGACATTTTGAAATCCAAAGCACAAACCCTCGTCAACACAGTAAATTGTGTTGGTATTATGGGTAAGGGAATAGCTCTGGAGTTTAAGAAGCGATTTCCCAAGATGTTCAAAGATTATTTAGAGCGGTGCAAACGTAATGAAATACACGTAGGCCACCCTTATATATACAAGAGTTTAATAGGTCAGCAGATTGTGAATTTCCCGACCAAAGACCACTGGAAGTCTGTCTCCAAAGTAAGCGATATTGAGCGGGGCTTAGATTTTCTTTTAGCACATTATAAAGAATGGGGTATTACTTCGATAGCAATTCCACCGCTCGGATGTGGAAACGGTCAATTGGAATGGAAAGTCGTTGGCCCCCTGATTTATAGTCGAGCCAAACAAATGGAGATTCCTGTTGAAATCTATGCTCCATTTGGTACGAGTCCTACATATCTGACCAAGTCATTTCTAGAAAAAGCTGGCGAATCTATGAAGCCTGATAACGGCTCCTCAAGGAATAAACAGATTCCCTTTAACACTGCGTGGGTTGGGCTTGTAGAGATTTTACATCGGATCAAAGAACAACCATATCATTACCCTATTGGCAGAACGTTCTTCCAGAAAATTGCATATGTAGCTACTCAACAAGGACTTCCTACGGGATTTAACTATCAGAAATCAAGCTATGGACCCTTTTCCAAAGAACTTAAACTCGCCGAATCAAAGTTAATTAATAATAATCTCTTGCAGGAAGAACGTTTGGGCCGAATGTTCGAAGTCAAGGTGGGCCCGAGATTCGATGGATACCGGAAACGCTATGAGTCTTTGCTGGAAAAATACGCTTATATAATTGAAAAAACCACAGACTTGTTTATGCGAGTGGACACAACACAAGCGGAAACAATTGCCGCGGTAATATTTACCGTAACTGAACTTAAGCAAAAGAGCAAATCCCCAGTCTCGGAAATGGATGTCCTTGAAGCAGTGATGCAATGGAAACAGCGAAGGAAACCAAGATTAGACAAAACAACGGTCGCCTCAACTATCCGCAATCTTGGTATGCTGCATTGGCTTGATGTGCAACCTGATGATAGATTACCTGTGTCTGAAGAAAGTGAGATATACGTTTGAGAATATGTTATGTAACTTGATGCCTCATCTGCATAAGTGCGTAATAGTAAATATCCATTCGTTCTGAACTATGAAATACCAAGGACGTCAGCCATTGAATATAAAGCCGGTTCTTTTCTGACAAGCGCTTTTGCCGCCCGCAGCGCCCCCCCTTAGAAAAGTGTCTCTGCTGTTGGCGGTATGACTTAGAGTAACGGTCTCGCCGAGAGTGCCAAAAATTACCGAATGGACGCCGGTAATATCACCGGCACGGACACAAAAACGCCGCTGTTATTTATCAGAGTATGAGACCTCTTATTACGTGTTCTTCCGGCTGCTGAAGAAGCTGCTGTATCCTCCGATTTCGGCATCCTTGTCGGTGTCTTCCTGTAGTAGTGCTCGATAATTTTTCACGACCTTCTTGTAGGCATTAGCGTGTTCTTCGATTATCTCAGGCCGACAGTGCTTAAACCACGGAACCCCGAAAACGCGGCGGTTAATATCTTCGCAAACCGGTAACGGTTCGATGTACCGCTCTATTTTTGCAGATTCGTCAAGGTAAGCAATCCGGGTCGGCCTGCCGTGTCCATAGACATCCATTGTCGTAAAAAGCGGATGTAAGTGCAGGGGCTTATTGCAGCCGGGATTGCATATCGAACCTTCGGCACAAACTGCCTCGCTGAATCTCGACAATGAAAGACCTCCAAGCTCTTCCGTGACATACTTAAAAAGCGGAAAGTACCAGCCGCCCTTGGTAGTATTGCTGCCCTTTGTAGGCCGCATCGGCCTGATTCCCGCACTATCCTCGAGCAGGTCACAGAAGTAATTCATTGCTTTATCGATTTCCGCCATTTGTTGGGGATATAGTTCCAACTGCACCAGTCCGAAGGCGGAGCTTAGCTGGTGCATACGATGCTTGAAGCCGCCGCAGGGCAATCCTACAAAAGGTTTAAGCTCTTTTAGTGTAATCTCATCATGACGTATATAATGGCCGAACAAAAGGGCGCGTTCATAGACCTGCCGGTCGTCTGTAAATAATATGCCTCCCTCGCCGACAGCCAGGGATTTGCCGGTCATCAGCGAAAAAGCCGCAGCGTCGCCGAATGTGCCGATTTCTCTGCCCTTGTATAAGGCGCCGTGAGCATGTGAGCAGTCCTCAAGGATTTTGAGATTGCGCCTGGCGGCGATTTTCATAATGGCATCCATATCGGCCGGCATACCTGCATAATGCACCACTATAATTGCTTTCGTTCGTGGGGTGATTCGGTGTTCAATATCTTTGGGGTTAATGCAGATAGTATCAGGGTCAACATCTGCAAAAACAGGCGTAGCGCCGAGCGTATAGGCCGGAGCGGCTGTAGCCCAATAAGTGAGGCTCGGTGCGATGACCTCGTTGCCAACCCCAATACCCAGACCGTACATAGCGCCCAGTATTGCGGCAGTTCCATTGTTATAGGCCAGGCCGAATTTTCTACCGAGCATCCGGGCATACTTTTTCTCAAACTCTTTCGTTATTTCAAAGCCGGACATCTGGCCCGCGCGCAATACTTCCAAGACCGCCTGCTCATGCCGGTCGGTAACAATAGGCCATTTGAACATGTCGCTCTGTTCCGACTTCACCGCCTTTTCACCGCCCAACAGCGCTAACTTATTTTTCGTCTGTTCTTCTGAGTCCATTTTGACCGATTCTCCTTCCGGGACACAGTCGTCTAATATGAATGTCACTGTTGCGCCAACTGCAGTGCCCTGGTGGTAATGTAATATTTCGCTATCATATTCGGGACCTCCCATTCCGGCAGCTCTCTTTCAGCTAAGTATTGCAGGTACTTTTCGGTAACATTTCGAAAGTGTGCTTCGTGACCGATTCGATGCTCATCGGGTATCAGCACTTGCCAGGAGTTTGCCTGCCGTTTCAATGCTAATCCAGGGTACTTACTTTGCAGCTCGCTAATTGCTTTTTTCAGAGAAGCCGCCAGCTCATCGGCACTGGTGCCTTGGGCCGGTTCCACGTAGAGCTCCGGCTGATAGCTTTGTTCTTTCCCCTGCCGGATGATTACATTCGCTTTGCTGCCCCTGAACAATGAATGATGCGTGTCACCACCACCCTCGGGTGCCTGGAAATCCCAGGTAACCGCCAATTTTACGTGCACGTCTTTCATTGTGTAAATCATTTCTCCATTGGCATAATAGGGCAGAACTCCCTCACTATTTAACTTGTTTTTCAGAAAATCCGGAAAATCCGGCGCCCCTGTTACCTTCTCGTATTGCTGTCCTGTAATCATCGTCGGCCAGCGCCGGGCCTTTTTTATTACGATGTCCTTTCGGTAATCGATGGGCTGGTCAGGGAAGCACGTCCACATCACCAGGTCTATCAGGTGTGTTGTTACGTCCACCAGACCTTCACCTTGCTGGGTGGTATCAAAATACCAGGTCGGTCGTCTGATAGGTGTGCCGGAGACGTATTTGAAGAAATGGTGGACACTTTCCTTTACAACCGCCGGCTCATTCATAGAGCCTTTTTCCATTTCCCCGAATACTTCCTTATTGAGCACAAGCATTTTCTGCAAAATGCAAAGTATATTGAAACGTTCGGTCATAATGTCGTACAGTAAAACGCCCTTTTCCTTCGCCGTGGCAAAGGCCTGCTCCAGGAGCTTGAAACCATCCGCATCAATGCACATCGGCTTGTCGGAAAAAACGTTCAGGCCGGCATCTACGGCGGACTTGATGTACTGCGTTTTTTTCTGGTTGTTACCGGATATAATAACGACGTTGCCCGGCTTTTCAGCTAACATCTTTTCAAGGTAGTCATCCCCTGTATATACTTCTTCCTGCCAACTGGTGGGGTTCTCCGGGCGGGAGTTGAAACTCTCGATACGCTTTAGATATTCCTGCACCTCAGGCCCGGGCGGGGCATAGACCTGGACAACAGGAGCGACCCGGTCGTACATACTTTTTTGTACCAGAGCCGCGTGATAGTGTCCCGGGTTGAGAATCATAAGCTTAACTTTACCGCCGGCAGTTGTATCTGTCAGTTTTCCTTCCTCTTGCCCGGCACAGGAGAACAACACGGTCGATAGGCAAAAACCTAATACAAATAAAGTTGCATTTCGTATCATAACCAAACTCCTTTTCTAAATGAATTAGAGGACAAAGGACAGAATACAGAGGACAGAAAAATCTGACATCTGGCATCTGTCTTCTGAATCTGTCTTCTGACATCTGCCTTCTGCCTTTTCGGACAAGCTATCATCCGATTATCCAATAAACCGCTCCAATCAGCAAAGCCACACCAGCCCAGGCAGCGAGGAAGCCGGAAATACCAATCATAGTGGGCCTGGGTATTTCAAAATCAGGGTGGTCTATAAGCACTCTCCGCGGTCCCGGTTCTATCCCTGCTGGGAGCGTAAATGGCTCTGCCTCCGGTTCATCCGGGCCGATAGGCGTCCGCAAACAGGCGTAAAAACGGTCCAGGTTTGCTGCCGGAACCCTTTTTGTCAATAAGCTGACTACAACCAGAACGGCAAAACCTGCGCTCAAATAAATAATCATCTGCCAGGGAAGATATAGCTCGCCCTCCCACAGCATAAAGGCCGGCAGCTTGTCGGCCAGGTGTGCGTTGAAATCCCAGACAGCATAGTTGCCAAAGGCAATTCTACTGGTGAAAAGCAGTGCGCCGAAACTGGTCAGGGTTGCGGCCCAGGCGCCGGCTGCCGTGGCTCGGCGCCAGAAGAACCCAGCCCAAAAAGCGATTCCCATCATAGACGATACCATCCAGAAGATTTCCAGGCCTTGTACGACACTTTCCATACTGAAAGCAAAAACAATACCAGAGAGCACAATCAGAGCAGATGCGATGCGGCCGATGAAGGTGTAGTGTCTGTCGGCTTTGCCCGGCACCAAAAACTTTCTGTAGATATTTTCGGTAAACAGAGCTGACGTGATTACCATAAGCGCATCACAGGTGCTCATATCGGCAGCAAGCATGGATGCAATAAACAACCCTATCAATCCAGGAGCAGCGCGGGGCAGAAGTTCACGCGCCATCTGGCCATAAACAAGGTCCACATTCTCAAGACCGGACTTAGCATACATAGCCACTGCGCACAGGCCGGTCAGCATCCAGGCGATGGTGCATATCCGCTTGCCGAATATTCCGACGGTAACACCCATCCGCCCTTCCATTTCGGTCTTTCCCGCCGCACAGTTTGCCATGGTCTCAGGCATAGTTACCCAGCCGACCAGGGCGTTAAAGGCAATAACCGCGATGAAAAACCAGGTAATCTCGCCGGGAGCCACAAGAGAAAGCATGGCCGGGTCAGAGATAGACTGCCGCAGACCGCTCATACCGCCAACCTCCACCAACGCAAATGGCAAAATCAGGAAAGACAGAACAATGGTCAACAGCCCCTGGACAAAGTCGGTTGCGATGGCTGCGCTGAGGCCGCCGGCAACCCCGTAGATGACGAACATAGCGGTCATCGCCATAATAGCCAGATTAGAGCTTATAGCACCGCCGGAGACCGCCGCAACGATCGCCCCGCAGCCCTTCAACATAATACCGATGGCGACCAGCATCTGCAACATCCCCATCACGGCGTAAAGGCCACCGACGCTGCGTCCATAACGAACCTCAAAATAGTCCCCGGTGGTTATGGCCCGCATCCGGCGGAAAAATGGTGCAATCACCCAAAAAAATGGCGTTATAAAAAGGTACAGCCATTGGTACCAGATACCAGAAGCACCGGCGCGATACGTCTTAGCGGCGACGCTGACGGCCTGGTCGGAATGAGTACCGGAGCCGAACATAAAGAATGCCATCATCACTTTTCCAAACTTCCGGTCACCAATGAAAAAGCTGGCAGCACTGCGGACCTTTTTTGCCGCCCACAGGCCGATGAAAGTGATACCTGCCAAATAGACGATAATGACCGCCCAGTCAATAAGTTTAAGACCTAACATTTATGTACCTCCCATATCGATTATCGGGGACATTATAGAGCTTCAGAGACAACCCTGCAAGCCCCGTTAGAAGTAATTCGGGAGAGATACCGTCAAACATTCCGGGCAGACTTCTAACGGGGCAAGACTGAAAGTGCCGCGAATATTAGAGGGGTGAATGGTTCGATTATGTAAAAACAGGTTTTTACCCGCGCCCCTGCCGCAGGGGCGGGTTTTCCGCCCGCAGGCCGTTGACTATAAGTAAAATTTCTATAAAAGAGGTTGGAATTGGGTTGAAGATTTGGGTATTATTAAAGAAGATAATGAGAGAGCACGGCGACGCAGCCGGGCAACAAGCTATAAAGAAATATGAGGAGTACCAAGATGAACCGTCAAACCGTCAGAATTCTGCATAGTAAATATGTAATGTTAGTTTGGATAATGTTATTGTGCCTGACAGGCCCGGCTCACCTGACATACCTGAAGGCGGCTGAAGTATCGGGCACCACGAAAAATTTTGAACAGGAGAAGTGGAAAGCCGGTATCGCCACAACCGTCATAACGCCGGAGCAGTCGATGTGGATGGCTGGGTACGCAGCGAGAACAAAGCCCTCAGAGGGGAAAGTCCATGACCTGCGCGCCAAAGCTCTAGCGCTGGAAGATGCACAGGACACCAGACTTGTAATCGTTACGGTCGATTTATTAGGCGTTTCCCGCTCCTTACGTGACTGGCTGGAAAAACAGGTCAACGAACGCTACAAATTACATCCAGAGCACCTTCTAATAAACGCATCCCACACACATTGTGGTCCGGTTATGGAGGAGGCGAAGGATTCTATCTATGGAAATACGTTTTATGGTCTGACACCGGAGCAGATTCAACAAAGCCGGCAATACGTGGAAATTTTGCAACAAAAATTGCTGCGATTAATCGGTCAGGCGATAGAGAACCTTGCTCCCGCGCGTTTGGCATACACACATGCCCGGGCGGGTTTTGCTATGAACAGGCGATTAAAAACTGAACGGGGTTACCAAATCCAACCGAACCCGGATGGTCCGGTTGACCATGATGTTCCCGTTCTCCGGGTTGATAGTCCGGACGGCAAGTTGCGAGCCGTAGTTTTCGGATATGCATGCCATAATACTACACTTAGTTTCTATGAATTCTGTGGAGACTATGCCGGCTTCGCCCAGTTATACCTGGAAGAAGCACACCCTGAGGTAACCGCCTTGTTCATAGAAGGCTGTGGCGGCGACCAAAACCCATACCCCCGTGGTACGCTGGACTTGGCGCAACAGCATGGGCGTGCGCTGGCCAATGGAGTCGAAGCGGCACTTCTCTGGCGAACATCGCCGGTTCGCGGACCGATTCGGTCTGTCCTGGGAACTGTTACTCTTGAGTTTGCCGAACCGCCCAGTCAACTACAGCTTGAACAGCAAGCACAGTCCTCTGATAAATATGAACGCTGGCATGCGGAAATGCTGTTGAAGGAGTTAAAGCAAAGCGGGAAGATTAACGCACAGTATCCATATTTAGTGCACGTTGTTCAATTCGGCAGCGACCTGACCTTGGTGGCGCTGGCCGGCGAGGTGGTGGTTGACTATTCACTTCGCTTAAAAGCCGAACTGCCCGGCCCACCACTTTGGGTGGCCGGCTACTCGAACGACGTTTTTGGTTACGTACCTTCGCTCCGTGTTTTGCAGGAGGGCGGCTACGAAGGCGGCGGCGCAATGCTATACACCGACCTGCCCGGACCCTTCGCACCTTCCGTCGAGAAGCAGGTTATAGATAAAGTACACGAATTGGTAAGCAGAGTGCGGGCGTCGAAGAGCAAATGATGCCTCGATGAATTTAGCTCGAATGATGTTGTCCTCTTTACTTTGCTTGATTGATGAGGTCCAGTGCCTGCTCTATCATTATCTCGCCGGCCCCTTTTGCCAGATTGGTTCCCGAAACCGGTTCATATCCGCCTTCTTTATAGGCCTGGCTGTGGCAGACATAGCCGATTGTATCGTTGCTGAGCGAGATAACAAAAAGTTTTTCCACGCCCGCTCTTTTTTTAATCTCCAGACCAACCTCCACAAGAATTTCTCCGGGCAGTCCAAGAATATAAATATCACCGAGTCTTAAGACTTGTATCTCGGTGGTGATGTAGTTTTTTTCGTCAACGCCTTTGGATTTATCCGTTGAGGACGCTGTCTTTATTGGAAATCTAATTTCCTTTTTAAGCGTGTTTAGAGTAACATTGCTGCTGGTAGTAATGAACTGAAGTCTTCTCAGCGCTTCGCCCCCCAGTGCCTTACCGATTTGCCGGCGGGGTATTACTCCTCTCTGAATTGGAACTGTATTCCCCGCCAGTCCGAGAGCAAAAAGACAAATCCCTCCCTCTATCTGTTCCACAACCTGCGTCGTGTACGCGGGATAATCAGCCGATATCGTTGTGTTCAAATACGGATATATACAAACAGGATGACAGCCAAAATTAACGAGGGAGCCGACAATTCCGCCGTTCATATCTTCGACCCTGAGCACGCAAACCTCAGGGTCAATAGGGCCAAAATCCAATTCCGCCTCCTCATCCGGCAGAGTGAATGTTACTTTTACGTTGCCTTCGGCGTCTGTCTCTATTTTCTTAGTTGCTGTAACTTCCGGCGGAAGGGTAAACGCCATTTTTACCGAACCGTCGGCGAGTTTTGGCCTTCGATTATATACTATTTCGGGAATTTGCCCTTTCGCCGCACCTATCTTTACCTGGGACCCCGCCTTGCGGGAACTCTCCTGCATATTTTTATAAGCAATCATTACCGAGCTTGCCGTCTTTCTTATCAGTGTCTGGAGGTAGAATTGGTCAATCTTGGAAGCGGGAATCTCTGTATCCGGCCCAAGCTTGGATTTCGTAAAAACTTCGGGCCCGGAGTGCGTGTGGGTGGCGCAGATAAAAACATTTTGGCTTGGGATGCCGATTTTTTCCTTGATAATCTCTCGTATCGGATTGGTAATCTCTTCCAGAGGCGTGTACAACAAATCGGCAGAGACGATTGCTATAGTATTGCTTCCGTCATTGAGAACCAGCGCTTTGGCATAGAGCTCATCGATTATATCATCGCTCGGTTTACCTTTGGAGCCGATAAGCGGAATCCCCAACGGAGGTGTGATATTTACCTTCGCACACCCACCTTTCAGCACGGCCTGACCGGCAGGGCAGAAGATGTGTACGATTAACAAAACAACCAAAACTGACATCTTGGATTTCAGCGTCATACATTTTTTCATAGCCGCGCATCCTTATCTAATTCCTATTGCGGAACCAGCACCCGTCATTCCCGCGAAAGGGTCTGTTGAAAAAGTCGAGATTGCTTCGTCATTACATTCCTCGCAATGACGCAAAGTGCGTCTTCAGGTCATTGCGAGCGATTCGAAGAATCGCGCGGCAATCTTAAAACGTTCCTTTTGAACTTTGGCAACAGCCCCGAAAGCGGGAATCCAGTTTCTTGGCTGTGGACCTCTGCTCCAAACTTCTACGGGGACAAGGTTACACTATCTGATTGCATCAACCATTTTCCCGCATATTCTAACACATCTTCCCTCCCGATGCGAGCTGTTAATTATTGATTGAGTTGTTGACAAATAGACTCATGTTTTATAGGTTAAACCTCACGGATGCCGTCCCGAATTAACCGAAGCCCTGAGTAGAGCCGAAGGTGCAGCCGAAGGATTGACGCATCTGTTTGGAAAACCTTATGCGAGATACGAAAAAGTTTCAATGAAAGGGAGAAATAAGTAAGGTGGCCCTAGTTTTCCAGATCTTTTAAAACTTGAAATGTTCTATCATTTGGTTGTATCCCATTTTCGACCATTTCTTCCAAAAGTGCAGAAGCAATCTGGAAATTCCGGCTTATATTCATTAACTGAGTATATGTTACGACATCAGGTTTTACTTTTGCATGGATCATTGCTTCATCCAGTATGGCTCGTGCAACTTGGTAATTGTTTTTGTTAAGCCATATTAATGCATTGAAAGTCCATACATTCGGTTTCAATTCCCATGAGATCATTTCGTCTAATAGTTTCCAACCTATTTGCGGTTCATTTGATAACTGAATAAGCTTGGTATAAATGCGCACATTCGGTTTTATTCCATCTCTTATCATTTGATCCAATATTGATTTCCCGTTGTTGTAATCCTTTGAAAGATTAATCAGTGTTGCATATGTCCTTAAATCTGGCCTAATACCTTCTTCAATCATTTGATCGATTAATTCTTTACCTTTATCGAAATTCTTTGAGATGGAAATTAGTGTCCCGTAGATTGGATTATCAGCTTTGATACCCTCATTTTTCATTTGATTCAGCAGTTTCATTCCTTTGTCGACATCATTTGAAAGTTTAATTAGTGTTCCATAGGTTGATGCACTAGGCTCGACACCTTCTTTTTTCATTTGATTCAGCAGTTCCATTCCTTTATCGAAATCATTTGAGCGGTTGATCAGTGTACCATAAATCTCATTATTTGGTTTGAGACCTTCTTCAATTGCTTGATTGAATAAATCTTTTCCTTTATCGAAGTCATTTGAAAGGTTAATTAATGTGCCATAGATCGGTATATTAGGCTCAATACCATTTTTCTTCATTTGATTCAACAGTTCAATTCCTTTATCGAAATCGTCTGAGCAGTTTATCAGTGCGCCATAATTTCTAACATTGGGTTTGAGTCCGTCTTCAATCATTTGATCAAATAGACCTTTTCCTTTATCGAAATCATTTGAAAGATTAATTAGTGTGCCATACATCTCAACATCGGGTTTGAGACCTTCTTCAATTGCTTGATTAAATAAACCTTGTCCTTTATCGAAATCATTTGAAAGGTTAATTAGTGTACCGTAGACCTTTAAATCAGGCTCAACAGCCTCTTGTTTCATTTGATTCAGCAGTTCCATTCCTTTGTCAACATCCTTTGAGAGATTAATAAGTGTTCCATAGACCGATGCATCGGGTTTAATACCTTCTTGTTTCATTTGATTCAGCAGTTCCATTCCTTTGTCAACATCCTTTGAGAGATTAATAAGTGTCCCATAGACCGATGCATCGGGTTTAATACCCTCTTTTTTCATTTGCTCCAGCAATTCCATTCCTTTCTCAAGATCATCTGAAACATGGATTATGAAGGCATAAGTAGAAGTGTCCGGTTTGATCCCTTCACTTTTCATCTCTTCAAACAGTTTCAATTTTCGATTGAAGTCTCCAGGCAGTCCAAAAAGTGATCTAACCGTTATATTATCTTGTTTAATTCCGAGGATATTTATATTTGTATAAAACGACTCTCCCTTTTCAAAGTTATCTGACAATCTTAGTAAGGTATTTAATGTGTATATATCAGGAGATACTCCATTTTCCTGCATTTTATTAAGAAGCTCTAGACCTTTATTAAAGTTATTAGAAATGTTTATAAGCGTATTGTACACTACTGAGTCCGATTTTATCTTCTCATTATTCATTTCCTCAAATAATCGCATGCCTGTTTCAAAATCGTTCGATAACTTAATTAGTATAGAGTAAGATATTACATCAGGTTGAATTTCAACATTATTCATCTCCTGGAATAGCATTAAGGCTTTGTCGTAACTACCTGATATGTTCATCAGGTTATTGTATGCCGCAATGTTGCTTTGAATTTTGCGAGATGCAAACATATCAGCAATCGGTTGTTCAACAGACATTCCTCTTTTTTGCATTTCGTTATTAACTCTCTCCATTTTCTCTATATCATTTTTAGTAGTACGAAGAAGGGCCATTAGTGTATATTCATCAGGTTCAAGCTGGAATTTGTCCATTTCCGTCAACCAAGTCAATCCGATATCAGAATCACCCGCTTTCCTAATCAGCACATTAAAAGGTCGCGCATTTGGTTGAATTTTCTTTTCAAGCATTGAGTAATATATTTTCACTGAATCTTCGTAGCTGGTTGCCGTTTGCATTGCTTGAGTGAACGTTGCTACATTAAGTGGAAAGATTTGGCTGAGTTCAGTCATAAAGTCTTTGACTTTCATCTTTGTCTCTACGACTGTTCTCAAATAGTTTTCCTCAAAATTAATAGCAAATGGGTCTTTACTTTCAAGAATGAATTCCTTTACCCGCAAGACATCCAATTTTAAAGTTATTGCTTCACCAGAGATTTCAGGCTCATAGAACTTAACTAGCTTATGCACATCTTTTTTGAACATTTTGAATGGTGGACGATAAATGCCAACCATATAGAGTTGCTTAATTACTTTCAAAATTAATCTACTTATTCCATCAAGACTTTTATACCTCGCCTTTTGTATAATTAAGTCTTGAAAAATGTCACCTATGTTTCCCCTAAAATTATCGGGTAGCTTCTCAATACCCTCAGCTTTCGCAATTCTTTTAGCCTCCTCTTTTCCGAGATTTGCCTGAATGCTCAATTCGCTAAATTGCGAGAGGAGTTTTGGGGGCATATTATTTTGTATTGTTTCAAATTCATCACCTGTAATAGTATTAGCCCAAATAGTATAGCCGGCCGCAATTGCGTGTTCAATAAAAGTCCCCAATCGCAATATACCAGTAGAGAAGAATGTATGGAAGTCATCAAGTAGGATGATTTTGTATCTGGCCTTTTTAGGAGGTTTTGGTATAAAATTGTAGTTTTTATCGAAATCATCAGCATTAGGAATTAGAATGTAAGCTTTGTTCAAGCGTCTTAGATAATTAGTTGTGAAATGAGTCTTACCCGCTCCAGAGTTACTCGTAATGAGAACGTTTTTATTGGTTTTTAACAGTGTGTCTACCTCACCTTGTAGAGCAGCCTGTGTGGATGGATGTTTTTCCTTGATTTCTTTACGACCAGAAAGATCATTATACTTTAGTTTTTTAGAGGATTTCCACAGAAGACGAAAAGCTCTCTTGGCCTTTTGTTTTTCTTTTCTTTTTAAGAACCAATTTGTGACAATTGCGGTAATAATAACTGATAGCAGGACAAGAATAATTGGATGTGACAAAAATTGAATAGTCTTATCCCAGTACAGTTCAATTGTTTGCCTGATAGGATATTTTGGGTCGGACATTAATTCATTTGGGTCGAACATCAACGTACCATTTCAAGGAAATAGGACCATTCACCTGCTTCTATTGCCTTTCTTAACGCTCCAGGTTCTCTTTTTCTCCTTTTCTTTGGTCGGCCGATTGGCAGTAGGCGCGCATGGCTTCCGGGAGTCACGAGATACGAGACAGGGCAAAAGGAAAGAGTCACCATGAGCTAAACCCTATACGCTAACTGCCTTGACTACTTCGTCAAATCTCGCCGCTCGTATCTCGCCCGCCGAAAAAGCCAATCAACAACTCGGCCAAGGACTATAATAGCCTATAATAGCATAATTTGTGCGCCCAGCCATACTTCAATTTATATCTCCCTTCGACAGAGTGTACCCTGAGCGTAGCCCAACGGGCTAAGGACGGAGTTTGTGCTCTCTGTGGCCATAAAAACCGTGCAATTAATGGCTAATATAAAATTTTACTTGACGGCCAACGTCCGGTATTGTATAATATATAACTAACTAATAGGCTAAAAGCTTAAAAGTAAAAAGTAAAAAGTGAAAAGCAAATCATGGGGGCCTTTCTAATGGCTATCTTCTCACAAAACGCCATAAAACACGGCTTTTTTGCCAGACAGCACAGAATCGGTGGGAAAACCCACGAAGTTTTGACTACTTTTTATGCAAAACAAAGCCAATTTCCAAAAAGCCAAAATGAATGTAAACGCATTTTTTAAAAAGGATTATGAAAATGAACGCCGCCGACGACTACAAAAAAACAGACCCAATTCAAAGCCAATTTCAACATCTCATCTACCCCCAAAGGGGTAGAGTTAAGCACAATTACTTGTATGTGGCACTTTTTCCGTTCACACCGAGCGGCCCGCAGTGTTATAATTACAGCGTACGCTGTATTCATATCGTAAGGAACATTCAATGAAAGGGGTTGGAAATGGATAAGAACGATTTAACAAGGCGGCAATTCATAGCAGCAGCCTCAGCAGGCTCGCTCGCGGCTGTTACATCAGGGACCATTCCCGCCTATGCAAACATAACCAAAAAAGCCGGCAAGCTGGCAATACTTGGCGGTGAGCCTGTCAGAAAAAACAAGAGTTGGCCCAGTTGGCCGTACTGGGATGAAAATGTTATAGACTCAATATTGAAGACCACAAAGAGCAGGATATGGTGCAGAATCCAGTCTAAGTCAGGTACTGTGCCAACGTTTGAAGAGAAGTTTGCCCGCTTGATGGGTATTGAGCACTGCGTGGCCACCGGCTCCGGTACCCAGGCGTTGCACACCTGTGTGGAAGCACTTGGAATCGGCCCTGGAGACGAAATCATCACCTCACCCTATACCGACCCGGGGACCATCGCTTCTATTTTGGCCGCCAGAGCACTGCCTGTCCTGGCTGATTTGGACCGCGAATCTTATCAGCTCGACCCGGATGACGTGGAAAGGAGGATTACCGAAAACACCAAAGCTATTATGCCCGTGCACATAATGGGCCAATCCTGCAATATGGAAAGAATTATGGAGATTGCTAAAAAGCACAATTTGAAAGTCATCGAAGATGCCGCGCAGGCACACCTGGCTGAGTATAAGGGTAAGAAGTTAGGAACTATTGGCGACCTCGGATGTTTCAGCTTCCAGTCGAGCAAGACGATTGCCTGTGGAGAAGGCGGTGCAATAATAGGAAGCGACGAAGAGCTTATGGATAAATGTTACACCGTCCATAACCACGGCACATCACGCAGCGGACGCACCGAAGTAGCGGGGCCAAAATACCGGATGAACGAGTTTGAAGCAGCCGTGCTGCTTGGCCAATGGGGCGGCATAGAGGAACGCTTTGCCCGCCGCAATGAAAATGCCGCCTATCTGACCTCCAGGCTAAAAGATATTCCGGGCATATCTCCCCAAAAACTGTACGAAGGTACCGCGAGCGGCTCTTTTTACATCTATGCTATGACCTATCGAAAAGAATACTTCAACGATGTGGACCGCAGCAAATTTCTCAAGGCCCTCAGTGCCGAAGGTATCAGTCTCAGCACATATATAGCGCAGGGATTACATAAGGAGCCGTGGGTAGAGCACGTATTGAGCTCAAAGGTCTATCAGAAGATGTTTTCCCAAAAGAGGCTGCAGAAATACCGCGAGGAGAACCTTTGTCCCAACTGCGATAAGGTTTGTCAGGAGATGGCTATGATTTGGGCATCAGGTCCTCTGCTCGGCACCAAAGAGGATATGGACGATGTCGCCGATGCCATCCAAAAAGTCTATGAGAACAGGGACAAGCTCAGTTCTATATAATCAAAAAAACGTCCCGGCGAGTGGCTAATTAGTTCCTGTTGCGAAACAGTACGCCTTTTAGTCCTAAGGACTCTGCCGTAAGGAGTCCCAAGGACTGTGGACTTACGGAGAAGTCCGCCCACGGCGGATATCCATATTTGTCATTCCCGCGGAACCTGTCCTGAGCAGAGTCGAATGAGCGGGAATCCAGTTTTTTCGCTCTGGACCCCTGCTCCCCGCTTCCGCGGGGACAAGTTTACGCCTGCGAAAGCAGGTGCAGGGGTGACATCGTCGATTTTTGTTTTCCGCAATAGATATTATACTAATTTGTCTTCAATTTGTTTTAGAACTTCAATCGACTCTTCGGCGATTTTTTTCCCGCCGGGAGAAAAGTCAAATACTTCGAGAGATACCCACTTATCATACTTTAAGTCCTTGAGCGTTTGAAAGGCTTTCACATAATCATTGACCGCGTTCCCTGTGCCAAGGTGCTTACCACCAATTTCCTGGACATGAACGTGATAGATATGGTTGAAGTATTTTTTCAGCAGGACGTCAAATGGCTCAGTTTCGTCAACAGTATTATTGAAGTCAAACATGATTTGAATAGCGGGATGATTGATTTGTTTAGCCAGCGCCAACGCTTCTGCTAAAGTATTAACGACATCAGTTGTTCTTTTCCCTAAGGGTTCGATGAGTATTTTGACGCCGCGTTCCTCGGCATGGTCGGCAACCCTGGCAAGACCTTCGGCAAAATATTTTTTTGCTTCTTCAACGGAGGTCCCCATCGTATTACGTTGTTTTGGAGAACCAAAAATCATATAAGTGCCCCCAAGGTCGCCGCAAAAATCGATAAGCTCATCAAGGTAAGCGACGGTTTTTTGCCGAATGACAACATCAGATGTGGTAAAGTGCAATCTCTTTGGCGGTGGTGCTAATAGCCAATGGAGTCCCACGCATTCAAGGCCGCTGTTTTTCATTATTGAAACCATTTCTTTAAGTTCTGCGGGGGCAATATCCTGAACGCCTTCTTTAACTAAGGTAAACGCCGCAATTTCAATCCCTTCATAACCTGCATTGCCGACAATTTGACATTGTTCCATCCAGCTTAATTCGCTCATGCTCTCATTACACATAGCGTATTTGAAGCCACCCCATTCGGAAGAAGCAGGCATTTCTTTTTTCTTGTCCCGAGCGAAGTCGAGGGGACGGCACCCAAACACCGAACTACCTAATGTGCCGGCGCCCAAAATGCTCCCCGAGGTTTTGATAAAATCTCTGCGGCTATAATTTGACATAAGCTTTCCTTTCTTGTTGCTTGGAGCCTTATACAAAACGCATAATCCGAGAGAATACAACAGCTTACGACCATTATATCATTGTCTTTTTATTAATCACTGCTTTGGTCATCTGCTCGACATTGTGTACGGCTCGACTGAGCGGCTCGACTGAGCTCGTCGAAGTCTTGCCCCCGACAGTCGCAATCGGGGGCTTGCCGAAGTCCAGGCATAGCTCTACGCTCAGAAATAGCGGTTATTAGCGCAAGTGCAACCCAGACGCCGCTGATTATAACAAATAAGGCTGCAATTACGACAAGAGCCAGGATAACTACTCCCATCTTTTACGCTCCTCATAAGCTTTTTCAAGCCAATGTCCCAGTATATACGCCAGCAGTGCCGCTCCGAGAGCCGGTATAATAGCAGGCACCTCAGTTGCGGAAGGGAAAACAAACTGAAACATTATAGCAACAAGCGTGCCGATACCCATTGACAAGATGCCAGCCAGCGGGCGCGGACGCTTTGCCCATAATCCAATTATAAGAACAGGAAGAATGGCCGGAGCCCAAATCGTATAGCAGATAAGTAGACCGCTGATAATACTTGGAACAAAGACCGCGCCAACAGCAGCAATGGCTGCTATAGCTACTGTTGCTCGGCGACCAATATTTAAAGCGGTTCTATCCGATAGTCTTGCAAACGGTTTAACAATATCTTGTGTGAACACTACAGCACCTGCATTTAAGAGTGAATCAAGACTGGACAAAACTATTGACACTAGCGCCACTAATAGAAGTGCATAACCAGTAGAAGGCATTATTGATTTAACCAGGTTCAGCAAAACATAGTCCTCAGCAGTATCCTTGGGAATGATGCTTCGGGCTGAGATACCTATTGCTATCATTACGGTGAACCACACGGTGCTAAAAATACCCGCGACAATAAAGCCGTATCGTGACACTTTGGTTGTTCTTGAGGCAAGCGCCAGATTTGCATACGGTGGTATGAGTGTTTCACCAAGTAAAAAAGCCGCCACCAGACTAACTAACTTTATTGGCGGTGTCGAATCAAATCCGTCTACAGTAGCTACAATCACCTCGTTGTAGAAAGTTACTGCACTACCATTGAGGCCAGATAATAGGGCACACAATAAAACTGTAGGCAACATTAAGGCAAATAATGCGAAGTGAAAGGCATCGGTTATTACGCTAGCTCGCAGTCCGCCGAACGTTGTATATGACGCTGTGACGCTCGCGACTAAGCATACAGATAGCCAGGTAGGGAAGCCAAGTATGTCATTTAGGACAACTCCCCCCGCCTTAATCATAACCGCAGAGAAACCCGTGCAAAGGCCGAGAGAAATGACTCCAGCAAGGATATGACATTTGCGGTCGTACTTTTGACCTATAGCGTCACCTAATGTGTAACAGTCTTTCAAATCTCTAAGCCGGGGAGCCACAAGCAGTCCGACCAGGATGTTCTGGACCGCATACGCTAATCCGACTGCAAGAAAAAGAAAGCCGCTTTTAAATCCTCTTCCGACAAAACCTATTGAAAAACCTGGCCCCACATAGGTAGCGGCAATGCTACCGAATATTAAGGCCAGAGGCAATGCCCGCTTAGCTACCGAGAACTCTTCATACTCGCGAGCGGCGCGCGCCCGTATGGCAACAAATGTAAGCACAACCACGTAGGTTACAATAACAGCCACAGATAAGACCGTATGCACAGTTTCGTCCTAATCCGGTATTCTATATGCTTGGCGCCAAACCTAATACTCCGTAAACAGAGGACAGAGGACAGAGGACAGAAAAATCTGATTTCTGACATCTGATTTCTGACGTCTGACATCTGTCTATTCACGCCTGTTCTGGAACTCTTCTTCTTCCAGCTCGTTGATGGTCGCGTTCAGCTCGGACTCAGTACGAATCCATCCAAATCGTGCATCTACAAGAAAAGTACTGTACCACTGTATCAAATTTTTCGCAAAGTCTTCATTCTTGCAGTAAATTCCGAACGATATTTCTCCTGCATGTGAGCCGGTTTTTCTCGGGGATTGCGGGAAGGCCAGAAGAACCGAGCTTCTGGACAGCAGGAACTCTATGTCGGAGACTTGACTGTTATAAATCCGAAGTCTGCCCGAAGCTATTGCCTCAGGATACTTGCGAAAGAGCGAGCGCGCCTCATTGGAAAACCCGGGCACGCTCATATTCAGAGCGCGGTGCACTCTGACGTCAGGGTAGTTTTTTATGATTTGATGCAGGGCGCTAAGATAATCTTCTATAGGCTGCCTCTCCCCTTCAAACAACATACACGTCCAAAGCTCACTGTGGCCTGTTGCATCAAGCTGTTCCTGGAGCATTTTCTTCGCAACGCTATAGGTCTCTTTTCGGCTGCCTAATACCTTGAGCAGGCGTTCGGTCAGGATTTTTGTCCAGGGGGGCATGTCCGCCGGCAGTGACTCAGGAGGACAAACACCCAGACGGGTCAAGAGTCTGAGAAACTGCTTTTGGTCGGAACCATAGAACCTTCTGCCAACAACGCTGCCCACGTTACCGTCACATTCCATACCATATTGTTTATGGTAGCCGAACGACAAGCGGTGCACATCATAGTCCTTGGCAATCAGCATCCTCTCCAGCTCGCCAATCAACCGGCTGGCTTGCTTCTCAGGGGCCTTGTCAATTGACAGATGAACATTCGGACACAGCACAATCGACCTTTTACCTATCAGCTCTGACAGCGAGGCAAACTCCTCTGCGGCTTCTTCCAGCTCCTCTTTACTGTCGTACAGCTCGATACACACAAATACCACCAGCACATTCCTGAAAACCATTTTAGGCTGCGGTGGTGAGATTGTTAAAGGGTCCACCCTTGAAGAAGGCTCTTTGTCCTCGAAATAGCAGGATGAACATTGGTAGCAGTCCAAAATCATATCGATTTCTCGGTCCTGTTTTCCCTCTTGGTTACCGACCTTGCACGAGTGCTGCGTTTGCCGGGAGGAGATGCCCTGGCTTTCTTCAAACGGGATGCAATCTCGGCGTCAACACGGGATATAAACAGGCTCACATTTGGGGCCACGGCCTTGTCGGCGAACCCGACACCATTAAGAATGCGTGATATCTCTGTGGCATCCCAAAACTCCCAGGAAGAAGCTATCCTCTCCGCTTCCTCTCGCGTAAGTGATTTCAGAAACGCCGGGATACAGCCGTCACGCAAGGCATCGGCATAATCAACCAGCAGCTCATGAATTTCTCTGTTTGACTCAGACATTGTCTCTTCCTCCTGCATTAAATAGATAGTCAGTCTTCACGACAGTAATAGCACAGCATCTTTCTAAGTTTCAAAATAGTGCGAAATTCAAGCATTTTCACTGCCCCAACCGTAGTCTTGAGCTCGTTGGCGATTGCTCTGTTAGAAGCGCCTTTCATCCAGAGCTCTATAGCTCTTCGCTCCCGGGCCTTGAGCTTGCTCAACGCCTGACCAAGGAGCTGTTCAAGCTCCGACCGTGACACCATCTCAAGAGTGCCGATTTCAGGGGCAATAAGCTCTTTCAGATTGCTTTGCGATAAATGTAAATTACGGTTTATTATCCTATATACTTCCCTCAAGCGTTTCCGCATATAGTATAGATATACTGTCTTTGTAAGCTGTTTCTCATTAATGACATTTCGCAATTGCTCCGGGTTTTCCCATATATCGGCATATACATCTTCCAGCACATCCTCACACTCCACCTCATTACCGAGGTAGCGGTACAAATACTTGATAAAGATTCCGAACGTAGTTCGCACAAAAGGCTCCATTGCCCGGCGACGGCGTTCGACGTCCGGGGCCGTGAGTCCTTTCAATGCGTTTCGCAGCCGCTTATTCATACAAGGTCTTTTGCTTCCGCGTTTGTTCTCTATCCGCCGTTATACTAAAACAGCTCTGTTGCAAATCTTTCTCCCTATCATTAACAGGGACCAACTTGACGGTTGGTAAAACAATTATATCGCAGGCTCATAAGCTCATCAACTGCCAAGTTATGAAAAGCATAACAGGGACAAAGCGGCCGCTTGAATCCGTTATAATCCACCCGCACTCGCGTAAGAGTAGGTGCGAGCAGACGCACGAACCGTCGCCCGGCTGTCAAAATCCGTATATAGGTCTTAATTCATTTTCTGTTGGCAAATGGTTATAATATTCTCCTCTGGTGCCAAAGTAACCGACTCCGTGTCTTCTGAGCCTTACCTGGCTGATAGAGCCGTTACTGTTGGTAATATTAACTGCAACAGTTCTTATTTCCTGGCGCATGCAGGCCATTTCGGCTTGTGTTTTTCTTCTGTCGCTTTCGTTACCTAACATATAGCCGGCTGTGCCTCCCACCGCTGCTCCAATCAAAGTTGATTCGGAATCGCCGCCGGCCATCTGGCCGATGCCGGCGCCGGCCAGAGCACCGAAGGCCGAGCCTACCTGTGCATCGCTCTCGCAGCCGGAAACGAATAACGAACCGAAGCTCACAGCCGCTGCCATTAGAATTGTCATTAGATTCTTAGCCATTTTACATCTCCAATCAAATCTTCAAAATCCGTTCCTGAATTCGTTTCTATCTATTACCGGCAGACTTCCGCCGGCTCGATGTAACATTCGAGCCAATGCGAGGCAATTATGGCAAAGTCTTCAAAATCAACTTTGCAGTCGCCATTAACATCGCCGGCTATCCTTGATGCGCACCGTGCAGCTTCGGGCCCGTTGAGCACCACCGCATAAATTTCTGAGTTTCCGTTGCGATAGTCCTGCCAAACCACCACGTTCCCACTAATGGCAGGATTTGTCTGGTCGTGAGAATCATCGGTGATTTGAAATTCCTTTCTCGTGGTAAGATTATAGCCGAATATATCCCAGTTGTTATTTCGGTAGTCCTGCCAGACAACTATATTGCCGTCTATGTCGGGATTCGTCTGTGAAGATTCGTTTGTGGTAATTGCAAATTCAACAGGATTGCTAAGCTCAGAGACATCCGCAGCGTAAATATCCCAATCGCCGAAAAAGTTGTCCTGCCAGACGACTATGTTGCCCCAGATGGCTGGGTTTTGCTGGTCGTTTTCAATGAACGAGACAGCAGCCTCTGCGGGTTTGTTTCTTCGCCAGATATCAGCAGCATAAATATCCCAGTCAACGAAGAAATTGTCCTGCCAGACGACAGTTGTCCTGTATATAGCGGGTCCTTGCTGGTCGTGCTCAAACGCAGCGATTTGAAATTCTACCGGGTTATTTAGGTCGGTGATGTCGGCGCCGTAAATATTAAAATCTCCGGCCTCGCCATCCTGCCAGACAACCATATTACCGTGAATCGCCGGATTCTGCTCGTTATTATCCGTGATGTCTGAAACTACAAAAATCTGAGGTTCCGCCCGACTGCTAATATCCGCCGCTCGAATATCCCAGTCCCCGTTCTCTTCCCATACAACATAATCCTGCCATACCACGATATTTTCATAGACAGCCGGGCTGGTCTGGTCGTTGGAATCACCAATGATAAGAACCAATGGGTCGGTCTGTCCGGTGGCCAGACGGGTCGGATTATTCATGTCCGCAATATAAATATCATAGTCTCCATATTCGTAAACTAATTGCTGCCAGACTATGATATCTCCCCAGATATCGGGTGCTTCCTGTTCATCGGTTGTAGGCCGGACCGCAAATTCCTGCCAGTTACCGGCCTGACCTATAGACGCCAGAATACTCGCCAAAAATAAAACTTCTGTAGATGTTGTCAGGTATCTGCTTTTCATCGCTTCACCTTGCATCCACAGATTTCACGGATTATTGCGGATTTCACAGATTTATCTGTGCTAATCCATTTCAATCTGTGTTATCTGTGGCTCTGATTTTTTCCAGGACGTTAAGCAACGTTGTGGCAGCAACCGCATTTTCCATATCCCGGCTGGCCTGCTGCAAGGGCTCGGCGGCCTCGTCAAGTTTTCCAACCCCGAGCAATTGATAGCCCAGAAGAAGCTGCAGGTCCGCATCAAAGCTGTACAGCTCTGCCTTTTCGGCAAGGAGGTCAATTTGCTCAAACAGCTCATCATCATCCGGATATAGACCCCGAGGATAGAAAACACCTTCCTTTTCAGGCGAAACTTTCGCTAAAGTCGCCCGGAGAACCTCGGCTGCTTCTGAATATTGCTCTTTAGCTAAAAGGGCCTGAGAGTATGCAAAGGGAAGCACCATATCATCAGGTGCAAGCTCCATCGCTTCGGCGAACTTTTCGACGGCGACATCGTAATTGTCAGCTTCAAAGGCTTTGACAGCTTCTTCAAAGCAGGTATCGGCCGGCGTTACCGGGCCGGGCTTTTCGGCCGCTTGCTGTGCTAACTTCTCGCGAACATCGGCAAACGTATTATGGTCAACGGGCTGAATATCATCTATTACCTGGCTCGACCCGGATACCAAATTATTATCATCGTAGTAATTGTAGGTGTAGTAGTTGTATGTATCGCCTTGTACTTCACGGGCGATTGGGTAATAGCCGCACCAAACGTATGGATGGCAGCCGTACCAGTAATAACGTCTGTACGTGTACTCTATCGGCCAGTAGCCGCCCAAGCTGACGAAGATGTATTTACGGTGATAATAGGGATAGACATATCTAAATGTGAACCAGGGCCCTAAACTGTATTGCACCATAAAACGATATCCGGGCCAGACTGTTCTGTAGCATAGCCGATTGTGCCAGTCCATATATGAATATTCATAGTGAGGGACGTGCCTTATTACTTGAGGACGGTCGCGATATATCACACCTGAAGACCTTCCTATTCTGTAACTGTGCAGGGAAGTTCTCTCTCCTCTATCAACATCGTTCACTACCGTAGCGCCTGCAAAAGTTGTTCGCCTTTCCGGAACAGCTTTGCTTATCCTTGAGCCGGGCGATGTTCTATCAACAATCCTTAGGTCTGTGTCTGTGCCTTTGTGTTGTCGGCTGATTTCAAATCTCTTATCGGGTTCTTTGCCGACCTGCCCGTCTCCACCGCCAGGTGTCCTGTGGAGAGCTCCTCGGGGGGGCTCGGATTTTCTGGAAACTCGCCCGGCTCCGTTTTCAACCATTCTCGTGATATCGGTCTTATCCTCACTGCTGCGAGCCCCGTTAGAAGTTCGGAGCGAAGGAGCGGCGGTTCCCCCAAATGACTTACTTCTAACGGGGTTAGTAGAGTCGGCAGGGGATTTTCTCGTACTGATTATGCTGTCTATACTCAAGCTCTTACTTGAGGTTATACGGTTACCTGAGCTTCCAACCGATGGCTTTTGCGCATCGGGAAGAGCTGGTTTTCTTGTGCCGATTATGCTGCCGATACTCCAGCTTTTACTTGAGCTTATACGATTATCCGAACTCACGGCCGGTGGTCTTTGTGTAGCAGGGACGCCTGGTTTTTGTGTCCTTACCATACTGCCGATTCGTGACCCTATACTTGAGCTGATACGATCACTTACACTTCCGACCGATGATTGCTGTGTCTCGGGGGCACTCGATTTCTGCGTCCTTATCATACTACCAATGCGTGTGCTTATACTTGAGTCGATACGATTACTTGAGCTTCCTACCGGTGGTTTCTGCGTATTGGAGACGTCTGGTTTTGTCGTAGTAATTGGGCTTGCTATGCGTGAAGTAATGCTTGAATTTATGCGGCTTTCTGAATTTACCATTGGTTGTCTTGCGATACCGGGATTTTCCACTGTTGGCTGTCTAATGCCCAGAGGGCTGCTGGAAGGCCTGCGGTCTGAAGAAGAGATACCTGTTCGTATGGTGGAGGGTCGGCTAAGTGTAATATCTCCGGGTTGACGAGCTGATAGCATCCTGCCGGGTTGGCGGAAACTGTTTATGATGCTTCCGCTGGAACTACCCTGAACCGAAGGACTTGAAATATTGAGCCGGGTGGAAGGACCGCTGGAACGCAATGAGGTAATAACTTTTGTAGCGGTTTGTCTGGTAATAGAAGGTCGCTGGACACTTGGGGCAGAGGATGGCCTTGATACTTGCTGTTTTTGGGGGGTGCTTTGGCTCGATGGTGTGCTTTTATCGGACTTTCTCGCCGCTAAGGCTGGCTCTAAAGACAGTATCAGGGTCAAAAACAGCGTTGCAAAAGCAATTTTAACGTTTTCATTGTATTTTAGCGTTGCCATAATACTTCTCCTTAAATATATAACGCAATAACGGCTATATTCGAGGGTTCTTCTCTATTTATAAAAGGCACTAACTCTGCATCCGGTAACAAGAATTTTGCCCGGAACTAACTCTCCATTAGACATTTAGGAAGTGGTTTTCTCATTAAAAATACCTCATAGAATTGCAATATGCAACTTGGAAGGAAGTTTGCCCCGTTAGAGACCAGAAGGAAAAAGTCTCTAACGGGGTTTGCTTAGTCTCTTATATGAAAGTGCCTGAAGTGTAAAGTGCCTGAAATGACGCACCGCGTCATTGCGAGCGGAGCGAAGCAATCTCAAACCTAAGCGATGAGATTGCCACGTCGCTACGCTCCTCGCAATGACACTCCGTGTCACTTTAGCTCACTTCTCTTTTTTGTGGTCTTTTAAGGGCTTGCCGTCTGCCATACCGGGCTGAACGATATAGCTTCCGGGCCGCACACCTGTGATAGTTGCAGACCATTTGCCTGAGACGTGTAGAAGATTCGGCCATTGGAGACAACGGCCCCGACACATTCTCGCGCATCCACGCAGGGGCCGGAAGACAATATTTTGTTGCCGTTGGTAGTATCTATAATGTCCATGTTAGCGCCCAGCAGGTAAGGTTCGGACAAAGTGAACCGGGTACAGGCATACTGCATGTCGAAGCTTGAGAGGATTTTGCCGGAATCTTTGTCAATCAGGTAGCTCGGTTGGCCTGTTGAGCCGTGAACAAAGACGAAGTCTCGGCCTATTGTTACAACATTGACTGCTTTGCCTACCGGTTCGGACTGCCAGATGAGCGACCCGTTTCGCGCATCCAGACACCATACGTAGCGGTTTGTTGTATTTCCGTTCGGTGGGTTGTAACCGCCTATGTACAAACGCCCGTTATCAGCACTGATAGTGATGCCGGCGGTTACATAGTATTCGGTTGTCAACCATATCACCCGGCCGGTGGCCGGTTCAATCGCTGCGGTTAGGCCCCTTGCGCCGGGCAGGTCATTTTTTCTTTTGGCAGCGTAACCGAAGAAACACGAATAGTACAGCGTATCACTCATCAAGCACAAACCTGCGTCGTTGCCGCCGCAGCCGAACTCAGAAAAATCTATCGTCCAGACTTCATTTCCGCTATCGATGTCCCAGGCTCGTATGAGCGGAGTTTGGTCTTTAGGGTAGTAAGGATTGTCATGGCCGTAAATCCAGCTCATCACTTCTTCGCCGTTTGGGTCTTTAATGGGCTCGCCCTTTTGGACATAAGCTTTTTCTGTTCCTTGTGGTGCGTACTTGCCCGTGCCGAAGACGTAAACGGCAAGGTTCTTATAGATAATCGGCGGCTGCTGCCGGCTCCAGCTCGGCGAGCCGCTGAAAGGTGCTTCCCATAGCAATTTCCCTGTGGCCGCATCGAGGCAGCGCATTGTTGATTTTTTCATCCCTGCCTGGGGCACAAGCAATTTCTCGTTGTGGTAGATTGGACTGGTGAAAGAGATGTGTACGCCGGGCCAGTAGCGCCGCCACAATAATCGGCCGGTTTCCTGCTCCACGGCGAAGACCTGGCCTTCGGCGGTGTGGGTGTACATTCGGCCGCCTCCACAAATGGGAAGGTGCTTGAAAGTGCCTTCGTACCGGCGAATCCACCTGACCTTAAAAGGTGGCTCGATGCCTTGATTATTGGAATTTGTGCTGGCCAGGTTGCCGTAATTGGTGAACCAATCGTATTTGGAATCGGTTAATCTGCCCGTAAGTGGACTTCTAATCTTCCATAATTCAAGGTCTTTTGTGGGCAGGGGTGCCTTGCCCTCCGGCCCCAGGGCGTACAGGTAGCCATCCTCGCAGCCGAAGTAGATTCGACCGTCGCAGACGGCAGCCGGCGCCGAGATTGCTCTTGCGAAGGCCGTCTTGAAGTACCATACATCATTTTCGTCCGACATTGATACGACATAGAGGTTTCCGTCGAGGCCGCCATAGACAACCTTATCCCGGAGCAGAATCGGCGGCGTGATGGATGGATAGCCTCCGAGCTTTTGAGCGGGTTTTCCCGGAGAATGTTTGCAGCAGCCAAAACCTTCTTCGGGTCGGCATCGATAGACATCATCACCGCGCACACTCACCGACGAGAAGCTTAATGAGCCGGGGCGGTTTATCTCAGTCTGTGTGTCCTGAACGTGGTCGGTGAGGGTTTTATCTTCATCGAGGCGAATTACCTCGACCCGGCCGGTATTGTCTCGGCGGTGCCACTGTCGATAGACGGCGCCGTCCTCGCCCAAAGCTATGCCAAACGTGGCGGGTTTTTCAGAGCCAGCGTAGGACGGCACTGCAGCCATTCCACGAGCTCTGGCGTAACTTCCTGCATCCTCGATGCAGACGGCTGTACCGCCCGCCGGCACTACAAGTATCTTACCGTACATCGCAATATCTACCGAACAGCAGAACTGGTCTTGCCAGGTTACACGCCCCTTTTTATGCCTGGCCCACTGCTCGCCGCTCCAGCGGTTTCCGTCAAAACCGAGAATTTCTTTGACGAAGTCCCACGTCCAGCAAACGGACCCGTCCGGCTCAAGGGCATATATGCGCGAGCTGAGTGTGGCAAAATAGACCCGGCCGTTATTGACAACAGGGGTGCTGAAAATCGGCTCGCCGCATCGAATCTCCTTCACTACGGTACCGGCGGCTGCGTCCAGCACGTAGTAGGACCCGGCCATTGTGCCGAAGTGCAGGTAGCGGCCAATGACGGCCGGTGATGAGATATTGTTGCAGTTTGCTTTGCCGCCGCGGGTGGGAGTTTGCCATACTACTTTCAATGTCTCGGCGTCGATGCCGAAGGCCACGCCTGAGGCGTCAACTACATATATTCGTCCCTCGGCAGCTACCGGTGCAGTCAGGACGGAGTCGGTTAGCGGCACTGCCCCAACCAGGCCGAGCGGCAAGGTTACGGTTCTGTCGGGTGCATTACCTGAGTGCCTGCAATCGTACTTAAACTGTTCCCATCTCCCCGCCGTCCCGGCTCGCGTCGGGAGACGCGGGGGCTGGTCGGCCGCAAAAATCCGCCCATGGCACATCAATGCGGGAGCGAGAATTGCCAGTCCCGCACCAATTGTTATATAGCGAAGCAGCGCCGTCTTCTTTCGGGATAGATGGCGCTCGCCGGGGTACAATTGGTACGGGGCAATCTTAATTTGCTTCGGTCTCAATAGATTTGACATATTTTGTACTCCAACATACCGATTCAGTATTTTCGGGCTGGGCTCAGCATCCCAAGACGCCAGGGTATCTGACCGTACTTTTTTCCTGCCTTATTTTTATCGCTGACGCCTTGAAACAGGAGTCTGATTTCGGCAGGGTCCACGGTGAGGGTCTCATCGAAGCCATCTCGTATAAGCTCACCATGGCTGAACGAATCGGTCCAGCGGGTACCGGCAGGACGCGTATTGGCCGGTCCGGCAAACGGTTTATCTCTCGTTGCAGCCAGCGGGCTCCATTGGCCGTCGAGTCTCTCGGCAACGTAAGCTTTGTAGTATCGTCGCCCTGATGCCTGGGCCTCGATGATTGTCAGGAACTTGTCCCCAAGGGACTTGTTAAGTCCTTTGAGGCGATACGTATGGCTCGCCTCAAAGACATCGCCTTGCAGCACGACTTCGGGTTGGCTCCAGCCGTGAGGGAAGTCGGCCAGATTCGTCTCGCAGCGCCACATTTGGCCATCAAGGGATGTGAAAAACAGATGCGCACGGCTGGCCTCGCAAATCACCCAGAAGTCAATCCACATCTTTACATTCTTGGGTTGAGCCGGGAAGAGCAGTGTCGGCTTGGTCCAGGAATTGGGCTCGGCGATGTCAGCCGACCTCGAGTAGGCGGGCTGAAGGGCGGGCTTGCGAGTTTTGTCGATGACCTGATATATGAGGTACCAGTGTTTATGAGGTGTAAAGTAAAAAACCTGCGGCGCGCAGAAATAGCCGTCCGTAAGTGTCAGCACATGCCGTTCGGCGGTACCGACGTTTCGCCAGTCATCGAATCTTATGTACTCGATTTGGTGCGACCGTTCCCTGCCGCGAATTGTGCAGAACAGATGCCATTGGCCTTTGTAGCGAACAATGGTTGGGTCTTTGACCGAGTAAGTCTGCTCTCCAGGCCGCTCGAGGGGCCAAACCAGAGGAGGGCTGATTGTCCAGCTGAATCTGCCGTCCAAAAGATTTTCCATAGCCTGGGGCTCCTCGGCAGCTGGCTCATTTGTTGAGATTACAGCTTTGGCGAAGAGCATACTCCGCCGAAGCGGCTGCAAAGGCCAAGGGCTTTCTGCAAACAACGTCACAAAAAGTGCAAAATATACGAACCTTGCCATGTCTAACCACTCCTAATAGCAATACCGCCTTCGGCCGCAAACAAACGAAATCCGAAAACCAGCTGTGGATTCTATTGTCGGACTCAAACGGCTCAGAAACCAACCATATAACAAGCAGATTACCAGGCGGCCGAACAAATCGCAAGAGGTTATTTCTTGCGATATTTCTTGACAGGAAGGTGGGTAATGTGTTATAAATAAAATAGATGAGAGCTATGGATTTTGGCCTTGAGTCGTGTGGAATTTCTATAGTTTTTTAGTAAATCAGCTGAAAAATAGTTGAGCGAGGCACAGAGTTGAAAGTAATAACTTTTCTTTGTGCTTCGCAAAGGGAGACCCTTACATCCCAATTGACAATTCGTATCGGCCTTTTTAAGGAAGGAGATGGTGTGAATTCGTAAAAAATATCTTGTGCCAATACAGAATGTAGTGAGTCTAACAGTATTATCGTTCGTTTTGATTTTAATTTTTTTGAACCCCGCCCGTCGAAGACGGGACGGGGTGAAGGAGGATTATTATGTCTAAAGTAGAAAAGTTAGTAGTAATTTGTATCGTAGTAGGATTGGCTGTAGCAGTCAACGGCACAGCACAGGCCAACTGGTCCGAGACCTTCAACGGCGATGACTTTGACCTGCCAGCCTGGCAGTTCACTTGTTTTCCGGACGTGACCAAAACGTTCACCGCGACCATGCTGGCTGAGCCTGACGGCAACAAATACCTCAGCCTGGATGAGACCGCTTCGTACAATACAGACGCGGGCGGCTATGGCTCGGCATTCGGCGCCGCGTTTGGCACCGACGAAGTCTTTACCGACGTCCGGGTCGGGGCCGTCGTAAATGTCACCGGCGATGCCTCCCGGAATTACTACGGCCTCACCGCAAGGGCGAACTACATCATTGATCCTGACGGTTCAATAGTGGGCGCCCCTGGCATGTTTGCAACTGAGGTCTATGTAATGCACATAAACTGGGAAGACGGCCCGGCCAACCTGAGAATTGATATCGAGAAGGTCGTCAATATGGGCAACATTATGAGGAACGAGGAAGAGCTGAATTTGGACGTTGTTGTACCGGGCCTCGGCCACGCAAGGAGCTACTATGCTGAGCTGGATGTTGTCGGCTCCGGCCCAGTGTACGTTACCGGTAGCCTCTATGAGTACAAAGGCGGCCCGCTCGTCGCAAAGACCGCGACAATGGTGGACACCAAAGGAAACGACCCGTGGGAAGAGCAGGTTGAACAAGATGCCGTCTTTACCAGCGGTTCAAGCGGAATCTTTGCACAGAATGAAAACGAGCAGCCGGCCGGCTACCATTGCACTTTTGATGATGTTTTCTCTATTTCAGACGGACCGGCGGCGGTTAATCCAAGCCCTCTTGAAGGTGCGGCGGATGTGTATGTAGATGCCGACCTTAGCTGGACAGAGGCTGCTTTTGCCACTTCACGCGATTTGTGGTTCGGCAAGAAAGGAGCTATGGAGAAAATTGAGCCGGCCCCGGCAGGTACCTCCTTTGAACCGGGGACACTTGAATTAGGACAGACTTACGAATGGCGGATTGACCAAATCGGTCCTTCCGGTACCGTCACAGGCCGCACCTGGACCTTTACGACAGAAGAGCGTATGAGCGTGGACGATTTTGAGTCCTATGCAGACAATGCGGGCATCAGGGCCGCGTGGGTTGAAAACATAAAAGATTTTGATTACGTCTTTCTCGCGACAGACAATCAAGGCAACAACTCTATGCGGTTTGAATTTCAAAATCAGTATGAGCCTTATTTTACTGAGGTCACACGGACTTTTAACAGCCCGCAGGATTGGACCTCTCAGGGTGTCGAAGCGTTGTCGCTGTTATTCATTGGTGAGCACGAAAACATGGAGCATCTGATGTATTTGAAGCTGGAGGATGCGGCAGGCCATAGCGCTAAGGCCGAGCACCCATACACCTATGCCTGTCAGTCTGATTCATGGCGCCAGTGGACTGTTGCCCTTGAGCAGTTCAGTAATGGCGGCATAGACTTGAGTTCCGTCAAGAAGTGTACTATTGGCTTTGGCGACGGAACGAATTCAGGTCAGGTGGGTGAAGACAGAGACCATGTATATATTGACCAGATTAGGTTGTGTCCGGCTGGTCGCTATAATGTCGAGTAGCCCGCCGTGTCGCGGACACGTCGCGACAGGGTGGATTTGAGTGGCGATATAATCGGCAATTGCAAGGTTGATATCGAAGACCTTATTATCGTGATGGATAACTGGCTTAATGATTGATTCTCGGTGGTACCTTAATGAGCGTGAAAGTTGCAATCGTTCGTTTTGATTTTTAACTTTTTTTGAACTCCGCCCGTCGAAGACGGGACGGGGTGAAGGAGGACTATTATGTGCAGGAAATTGATTCTTTTTGTTTTGGTACTGGCTCTGGCCGGTACAAATGTCGTCCTTGGCGGCAGGGTCATAGAAATCGGAATCGTTAACGGTAATGATTCTGTTGAAGATCAGCTGGATAGGGGTATGTATATGGACAGCAGCGACCTGGAGCTTCCAAATGATGGTGGCTTGCAGGTAATAGGTCTGCGTTTTCTGAATGTCGAAGTCCCTAAGGGTGCCAACATCGTTGAAGCGTATGTTGTGTTCACAGTGGATGAGACTACAGGCCCTGAAGCCGTTAATCTTATCATCGACGGTGAGCTGGTTCCCGATGCTCCTGCGTTTGCTGACGTCATGTATAATGTTACCGACAGGACCAGAACGGCGGCGCAGGTAGATTGGCAACCAGAGGCTTGGCCTGCAACAGGTGTAAAAAAACAGACCTCGGATATCTCCGCTGTCATCCAGGAGATAATTAGCCAGGAAGGCTGGGCCGGTGGTAACGCTCTGGCAATAATAATTAGCGACAACCCCGACAATCCGTCTAAAGGGAATAGAGTTGCCGTGTCTGGGGCAGGAGGCAACGTGACAATGTTGCATATTGAGTTTTCATCTAAACGCGCTATAGTACCCGACCCGGCTGATAGTGCTATGTATGAGGACACCTGGGCGAGCCTTTCATGGACGCCGGGTGAGACTGCAGCCACGCACGATGTATATTTCAGCGACAATCTTGCTGATGTAGAAGCCAGTGCCGAGAGCGCGTTCCTGGGCAACCAGTCTGGTGCGTTTTTTGTCGTTGGCTTTCCCGGCATGCCTTTTCCGGATGGTCTTGTTCCGGGCACAACATATTACTGGCGGATTGACGAGATTGAGTCCGACGATACGACAAAACACAAAGGCTTTGTATGGAGCTTTATGGTTCCTCCAAAGACTGCCTATAAGCCTGACCCGGCTGATAGTGCCGAGCTTGTTGACCTGGATGTGAAGCTTAGCTGGACGGGAGGTTTCCGTGCGAAATTGCACACCGTATATTTCGGCGACAATTTTGACGATGTGAGCAATGCCACCGGGGGTCTTCCTCAGGGAGCTGCAACCTATATTCCTCGCGGCCCGCTTAAATTGGCCAAGACCTACTACTGGCGGGTCGATGAGTTTGATCCCCCCGCCACGTATAAAGGTGACGTCTGGAGCTTTACTACTCAAGGTGGAGTCGGGAGCCCGAACCCGTCTAACGGCGCTGTGGATGTAAAGCAGACACAAATTCTTACCTGGTCGCCGGGAGTCTATGCTGCTTCGCATCAGGTCTATTTCGGCACTGATAAAGAGGTCGTGCGCAATGCAAATACCGGTTCGCCTGAGTACAAAGGCAGCCGAAACCTTGGTGCTGAGAGCTATGACCCCGGAAAACTCCTGTGGGATGCCACCTACTATTGGCGGATTGATGAGGTCAATAACGTCAATGCCGACAGTCCGTGGAAAGGCCCTGTATGGAGCTTTACAACAGCCAACTTCCTTGTCGTGGACGATTTCGAGGACTACGACGTCGGCAACAACGAGATATGGTGGTCCTGGAAAGATGGGCTTGGCTATGGTACGCCGGGTACTCAGCCCTACTCGCCCGGTAACGGGACAGGCTCAGCCGTGGGCGACGAAAATACGGCTTCTTATACCGAGGAAACTATCGTTCACGGAGGCAGCCAATCGATGCCGCTCTTCTATGACAACAGCGTCTTAAAGTATTCAGAGGTGGAGAAGACGTTGACTTATCCGCGTGACTGGACTGAGAATGGTGTCAACACGCTGACGATTTGGTTCAGAGGCGATTCGGCTAACGCTGCCGAGACTTTGTATATTGTTCTCAACGGCAGTGCGGTTGTTACTCACGATAATCCAAATGCAGCACAGATAGATAAATGGACACAATGGAATATCGACCTGCAGGCGTTCGGTGTGAACCTCGCCAATGTCAATACGATTGCCCTTGGTCTTGGTAACAAGAAGAATCCAGTAGCCGGCGGTTCAGGTACGATGTACTTCGATGATATTCGACTGTATCCCCCGCCGCCGGTGCCGGCACCGTAAGCCGTGTGATTTAGGTGACCCCCATTGCTTCTGCCGAAAGGCAGATATGGGGGGCGTGGTTGATATAGCAGATTTGTGTTAATCCCGCCCGTCGTAAATGGGTACGTCTTTAGGCACTCTAACAAAACTCTATGATTCGTCTCCAACATATTAAAAGGCAACCGATTATCAGGAACGCTTGATGGATATCGTCACGTTTTTCATATCGCAGACGCAATCGACGTTGATTGAACAA